>SERZ01000253.1_pt1 | contig 37438 bp, 33 predicted proteins | sample 3171461 | NCBI WGS metagenome assembly SERZ01 (sample SAMN06051861, study PRJNA518727) | freshwater metagenome | biome: subpolar coniferous forest; feature: holomictic lake; material: water; isolation source: holomictic Lake 227, 6 m depth | place: Canada: near Kenora, Ontario | collected... | reverse complement strand
AAATACGTCAGAAAACGCTTAAAACCGATTAACGAAACGGCTTTGTTAGAAACACAAGACGTTTCACCGATTTACAAAGCCTTTGAACAAGCGGGCTTGATTGGTTGCATTGAAACTAACGAGCAACTTTCAATAACCTACAAAGACAAAATTGATTTCTCATTTAAACTCGGCGAAGCAGAATGATTATTGTCGATAGTGGTTATTGGTTTGGATTATTTGACCGTAAAGACGCTAATCACAACGTCTGCAAAACGTTTTTAGCACAATGCCGCGAACCGATGATTACGACATTTCCCGTATTGACGGAAACCTTGCATTTATTGATGCGGCGCGAAAGTGTGCATTTGGCTTTTCAGTTTTTAGCTTTTTTGCCAACGCTACAGCAGCAGGGTAATTTTTCTATATTTTCATTAACGGATGCTCATTTGCCACGACTTTCTGAGCTAATGATTCAATACGCCGATTTACCAATGGATTTAGCAGATGCTTCGCTGGTGTTATTAGCGGAAGAATTAGGACATGGGCGCATTTTATCTACTGACAAACGCGATTTTCATACTTACCGCTGGAAAAATCACCAGCCTTTTACCAATTTGCTGGAACAGGAATTAACAAAATGAATTTATCCGCTCAAGAAATCACCGCCGAGTTTTTTACGTTGCCAGAACAAGAGCAGCAAAAGGTGGTCGATTTCGTTTTAGCGCAGCCAAACAGGATGTGCCACGATGGAAAATAGAGTCATTGAATTAGAAATTAAAATGGCGTATCAGGATGATTTATTGCAAACATTGAACGATATTATCGCGAAACAACAGCAACAAATAGATCGCCTCGAACGGGTGTACAACGCCATGCACGAACGGGTTGATAATTTGTCTTCAAAAATACCTGAAGATGCGTCGCCACAGTATGAATTGCCGCCCCATTATTAAAGTTCGATGCTGATTCGTATCGCATTTTGGATGATATTGTTGTGTTTGCCATTGTTTTTTTTGGCGAAAATGCTGTTGATTTTTACATTTTTAGTGATTTCCACATTCATGATGTACGCTTCAGCATTTGCATTGTTAGCGGGTTTTATGCTGTTGATTTTGACAGGTTTAATTTTTTCTCTTAAAAAGTGGTGGCTCATTTTGCAGCGTTATTTTTCAGCAGAACAACGTGGACAACGTCGCATTTTATTTATCGAAAATCAACACAAAAACCGACATCGTTTATTTTATTTTCAGCGATTACAATTAACCTATTTCAAAGAGCAGCAACGCAAACAGATTCTTGAAATAAACAATCAAGCGCAGATTAACGCGCTTTCCGAAGCCATTGAACGAGATTTAAAGCAAATGAAAGCCCGAATTTCTAAAGCGGATTTTTTGCAATGGCAACAGGAAAACCGACGTTATCTCGCGCAACACAATGAACAGGCTCTGGTAAAATTGCACCATAAAATTTCAAAATTGAATCGTAACTAAATTATGTTGAAAAATTGGCTTTTAAATATCGTCACCACTATTCAATCGCTTAAAACTGAAAATTTAACGTGGAAACGCGATAATCAAGAACAGCAAGCGGCGTTGAAACTTGCCCAAGTTTTAGCCGAAAAAAAAATGATTGCCGAATTAAAAAAGCGCGGGCAGCAGTTAAAACACGAATTGACGCTTTTACAAACTCAGCACGATGCCGAATTATTGATGTTTAAAACAAAATGTAAGCAAGACGTGAAAGATTATAAGCAGTATCTCGCCTCGCTCGACCAGCTTAAACACTCGATTCAAAGCAGTTATACGCATTTGCCCGAAGCGGTGGCGTTTACGATTCATCATCACGCCAAATATCTGCTAAATGAAATGTGGGAAACCACCGAATTTGAACAAAAAATGCGTCGTGAAATTCAGTTAATTCGTTTTATGTCAACGGTTCACGAAGATGCACGGCTGTATTTGGAAGGGGAAACGAAGGATATTTTGCCCGAACGGACGCTGACGTTTATTGAAAAAGGCTAATAATTCCATCGTTGCAAACGCTCAAAATAAAAGTCTGTCGTTGTCGATAATGGTATGCGTCGCCGTTAAAACAAGCGCGTTATTGGGCAAACTAAACCCGATGGGATTACTCACTTCCAACGAAAAAGTTTCATCGACTTCAGCGATTTTGTCACCCAAAATAGTGACGGGAATGGCAACGTGATTTTGTCCAATTTGTAACGTGATTTGCCCTTGTGTCGCCACATAATCTTGACCCGACAACGCGGTGCCGTTTACCGTACGAAAATTAAACGAAATCGCTTGCGTCAACGGTTCGCTGAATGCCGCGAGGAAATAATTGACCACCGACCCGTAATTCGGCTCTGGCACATTCTTCATCACTTCTGAAGCCAACATTGGCGCGTTATACACGGAATTTCCTTGCGTCACATAATCAATCCAATCGGCGTGCGTCGAAACGCGCGTATCCGAACCTAGTTCACCCACCGATGAATCCGTCACGCTATTCACGTCCGACACATCGGAACGAAAAATAAAACTGCCAATGCCGGCAATTTTGCCATCGATAAACGTTCCGCCGCCCGACATGCCATTTTGCGACATTGTTTCTTCGCTGCCCAATCCTAAATTCGGCAAATTAAACAATTGTCCAATCGCATCATGTTGTGCCGAACCGTCATCGTAATCGTAAAGTAATTGCGAACCCGCTTCGATATGACTGCCGAATGACGTGTTAATAATATCGGTGAATGCGTCGTAAGTATTTTTACCCGCTACCACGTCACTTCCCGAATAACCTGCGCGAATAAAAGTTTGTCCGACTTCGGCGTTCGCACGATAAATTTCGTAACCCATAGTTGGCGCGAGCGGTTGGGCGAGTTTAATGATCGCTAAATCATTATTGTAGCTGGTGGGATTATTTTCCCAATTGGGATGCGAATAAATTTCCGCCGCACCGCTAATCGTTTGACCTGCCGCGTTAATAATATGCACATTCGCCAACACTGGATTGCCAGAAAACAAATGGGCAGCGGTTAAAATATATTGACCACCTGCGAGCAAAACGCCCGAACCGTAACTGTGACTCTCGCCATTTTGAATCGTGACTTTAAAAACTTGCGTGTACAGCGCATCATTAGAATAAATTTTAGTCAGCATTTTGTAAAAATAGTTCGTTGAAAAACAAGGTTGCAAAGAGTGAAATTTAGCTTTATCACGAAAAATGGCGCGGTGATTGCTTGTGAAAATTATATTGCGATGTTTTGGCAAAGTACATGACTGGTTAAATAAAACCAGATGACCACTTTGATTATTATTTTAAGTGAGAAATCAGAAAGTCATTTATTTTAATTTTCCAAATAATGCCCTTGTTTTAAACGTGATATACACCATTATCGGTAATAACAGGCTTCTTTTATAAGCACGCCGTTTATAGAATGTGCTTATAAAATATGCCATAATGCCCCCTTTTATAAGTAAATTCTAACTTTGTACAATATGAAAACACTCAACAAGTCTGACTTAGAAGAAGCACTAAAATTATGCAAAGGCGCGTTTATTTCCGCCGCTGGTTTCAGTTTAGTGATTAACATTTTGCAACTCGTGCCAACTATTTATATGTTGCAATTGTACGATCGCGTCGTACCAACCGGTAATCATTCGACTTTGATAATGCTGACGCTGATTATGATGGTGTTGTTTGTCACGATGGGTACACTGGAATGGGTGCGTTCGCAAATTTTGGTGCGTGTAAGTACCCGTTTAGAAACGTTACTTAATGAACGTTTATTCAAAGTGGCTTATAAACAAGCTCTTTACACCGGTGGACAACGCGCTTCGTCGCAACCGCTCGATGATTTAACTGCGCTACGTCAATTCATGACAGGCAACGGTTTGTTTGCTTTTTTCGACGCACCTTGGTTGCCCATTTATATCGCATTGATGTTTGTCTTCCATTCAATGTACGGCTGGATGGCAGTATTTACCGCCGTTTTGCTCATTATCGTCGCCATCGTGCAAGAAAAAGCGACTAGCAAAATGCTTGGTGAAGCCAATAATTTGGCGATGGCAGGACGTGGTTTGGTCAATAAAAATCTCCGCAACGCCGAAGTTATCGAATCGATGGGCATGTTGACTAACATTCAAAAACGGTGGTTAAAAGGTACCAATCAAGTTTTAGTTTTACAAGCCACCGCCAGTTCACGCGCCGGTTTAATCAGTGCCACGTCAAAATTGATTCGTCTTTCATCACAATCGTTAATTCTTGCCGTCGGCGCATATTTGGTTATTGAAAACGAAATTACGTCTGGTTTGATGATTGGTGGTTCGGTGTTATTAGGTCGCGCACTCGCACCTATCGATATTGTAATCGGTTCATGGAAAGGATTTATCAGCGCACGCGGACAATATTCACGTTTGAACGATTTATTGCGTCAAATTCCTGCCGATGCTGAACGCATGTCCTTACCTACTCCCGAAGGCAGTTTTCAATTTGAATCTGCGGTTGTCGCGCCACCAGGTGCAAAAACTGCCGTATTGAAAGGCATCACACTCAACATTGCAAAAGGTGACGTGATTGGTGTCATCGGGCCCAGCGGTGCCGGTAAATCGACATTTGCTCGTGCATTATTAGGAATTTGGCCCTGTAATCAAGGCAAAATTCGTTTAGATGGCGCGGATGTATTTACTTGGAATCGTGACGAATTAGGGCCACACATTGGTTATTTGCCGCAAGACATTGAATTGTTTGAAGGAACCATCAGCGAAAACATTGCCCGTTTTGGTGACATTGATCCTGAAAAAGTGGTTCATGCAGCGAAAATGGCAGACGTTCACGATTTGATTTTACATTTACCCGAAGGCTACGACACCATGATTGGCGCGAGTGGCGGTAATTTATCAGGTGGACAACGTCAACGTGTTGGTTTGGCGCGTGCGTTATATGGCGAACCGCGCATTATCGTCTTAGATGAACCAAATTCAAATTTGGACGAAATCGGCGAAGCGGCGTTAGGGAATGCAATTCAACGTTTAAAACAAAATCAAGCCACCGTCATTATCATTACACACCGAAACAATGTGTTAGCGAACGTCGATAAATTACTCATTTTAAACGATGGTTTAGTATCGGTTTATGGCCCGAAAGATCAGGTAATCGCGCATTTGCAACAACAGCAAGCTCAAGCTCAAGCGGCGCAGTCTGCTACGCTTGCCAACTAAGGCGGCAAAATTATGAAAGTAGAAACAGCAAAAATTCATCCTGATAAATTAAAAAAAGAAGCCGACGTTTCGCTCGTTACAAACGATATGCCCATTCGTACCCTTGGTATTGCAGTTGTAATTAGCACCGTTGGCATTTTAGGCGCGTGGAGTTATTTGGCTCCAATCAGCAGTTCCGCCGCAGCTCCAGGTTTTGTAACGGTCAAATCGCACAGTAAAACCGTCCAGCATTTAGACGGCGGCATTGTGAAAGAATTGATTGCGAAAGACGGTGACATCGTCAAAGAAGGCGACTTATTGCTGATTTTAGATGGCACGGAAATCAAAGCGCAATTAGAAATTTTACGCGGACAACAAATCACGCTTGCGGCACAAGTCGCTCGTTTGAATGCCGAACGGGATCGCGCTGGTCAAGTTAGTTATCCGAAAGAAGTACAAAATTTGAACGATGCGCGAGTGATTGAAGCGCGACAAGGTGAAAACCAAATTTTCAACGCTCGTAAAAACGCGCATGATGGTGAAGTTTCGGTTTTAAATCAACGGATAAGCCAATTAAATTCACGCATTCAAGGTTTGCAAGGTCAAAAAACCAGTAAACAAGAACTGCACCGCTCTTACGCTGACGAAGCGAAAGATTTACGCGAATTACTCGCCGAGGGGTTTGCCGATAAACAGCGTTTGCGCGACATGGAACGTAATTTAGCCGCGACGACGGGTGAAATTGCATCGTTAAGTTCTGAAATTGCCAGCAGTGAAATGCAAATCGGGGAAACTCGTTTGCAAATTTTACAAATTCAAAAGCAATTCCAAGAAGAAGTTGCGGATAAATTGGGCGAAGTTCAAGCGCAGTTGTATGACATCAACCAGCGCATGACGGCGACCAACGATAAAGTGAGCCGAATTCAAATTAAATCACCGGCGGCAGGTCGTGTTATGGGCGTGTCAATTTATACCGTTGGTGGTGTGATTACACCGGGAAGACCGATTTTAGACATCGTGCCGCAAGGTGAAGAATTAGTGGTTGAAGCGCGAGTTTCGCCGATGGATATTGACCGTGTTCACGTTGGTTTGGTGGCGGAAGTGCGTTTCAGTGCGTTTAAACAAGCTCTTGTGCCAAAAACAGTCGGCAAGTTAATCGGGCTGTCAGCCGATAAAATTACTGATGAACGCACGGGACAACCGTATTACAGTGCAAAAATTGAACTTACGCCTGAAAGCTACGTCAAATTGGGAAATATGGAATTATTACCCGGTATGCCCGCAGATGTATTGATTAACACAGGCGAACGCACCGTGTTTGAATACTTGTTGCAACCGATTAGTAACGCTTGGGCAAAAGCGATGATTGAGGATTAACTGTGAAGAAATTGAATAAATTAAAACATTTAGTCGCCTGTATGATTTTGGCGCAAGCTCCCAACGTTTTTGCTGAAGATTTAATGACGATTTATCAACAAGCGTTAGAAGCGGATCCCGAATCAAAATCTGCGGCGATAAATGTTGAAATCACCAAAGAACAAACGCAAGAAGCTCTTGGTCAAATGTTGCCACAAATCAGTGGTAGTGCGAACTGGTCGGGAAATAGTAGTGATAATGGCTTGCCATCAACAAAAGCTAATCCTAACCCCAATAATTATATGGGGCAACGCTATTACGTTTCGCTCAATCAATCATTGTTTGATTTTTCTAAATTTTGGAATTGGCGACGTGCGAACACGGTTGAAGAACAGTACGCAGCGGAAAGCCTAGGCGCACAACACGCGCTTATGCACAACGTGATTGAAAAATATTTTGGTGTTTTGGAAGCGGAAGATCAACTGTATTTTTATCAAACTGAAAAAAATGCGATGGCAAAACGCTTGGAACAAACACAAAAACAATTTGCCAAGCAATTAGTCAAAATTACTGATGTTTACACAATTGAAGCCCGCCTAGATCAACTTAAAGCCTCAGAAATTGAAGCAGAAACAATCGTAGTGACGGCAAAAGAAAGTTTGAAAGAATTAACGAACACACCCTTTTCAGAATTGTACAAACTGAAAGATCAAGTCGATTACAAACCGTTAGATGGTCAATTAGAGCAATGGCTGGAAGTCGCTAAAAGTGAAAATCCCACTTTAGCCGCACAGCTAAAAGCGATTGAAGCCGCACATGATGGCGTAACGGTACAACAATCTAAATTTTTACCGCAGGTTGATTTGCAATTGAGCTACTACGATACCAACACGGGTTATCAAAGTCAGAGAATCAATACAAGCGGCACCACGATGACACAAGTTGGAGCCATTAACGTGTCGGTGCCGATTTTTGATGGCGGGGTGAGTATTCACCAATTGTTTGAATCGCAACATAAATTAGAATTGGCAAAAAATCAAAACGAGGCAAAAGTTCGGGCGTTAATTAAAGAAACCAGCGATTCGTTTTTGAGTGCAAATGCCAGCGTGCGCCGAATTGCAGCATCGCGTAAAGCCGTCGCATCGGCAGCAAAATCGAGTGAAGCGACAGACAGCGGTTTCAAACTGGGTGTTGGAACGGTGACGGATATTTTGAACGCGCAACAAGAAGAATACAAAGCGAAACGGGAATTATCACAAGCGAAATATGCCTATATTAAGCATCGCGCTCGTTTCATGCGGTCGGTGGGAATGATTACGGAACAGAATATTCAGGAAGTGAACACCTGGTTGCAGCCTAAAGCGTTTGTTCCAGCCGCACCGATTATTGAAAAGAAAGAAGATAAAACGAAGATTAAACCGTCGGTTTAATTTTCGGCGTAATGACCGTAAGCGCGAATCACTTTTTGACCTTGCGCGACTGATTGAAATTGTTTGAGCAGTTCAGTTTTTTTAGACTGAACTGCATCAATAAAAAGCCTATCCATCGCTTGAACAGACTCCAAAACCCCTCGAATCGTGCGTTGATCTTCGTCAGACAAAGACGAACTTAACAGCAACTCTAATCTTGATTGACGCTCTGTCAAAACACTCGTAAGTTGTTGCCAATCGCCGAGTTCAATGGCTTGGGTAATGCGTAGTGAAAAAGCATTTAATTCTTGCAACAACATTGATTCAGACCTTATCGATGCTCTGCGGGAATTGCGTCCCACGCTTCTTTCACCGAACTCATTAAATCGCCCACTTCATCCAAAATCTCAATGCTATTTTCGGCACTGGCTTGAAATAATTTCGTGTTGATATATTCGTAAAGTCGAGTTAGATTTTCAGCAATAACACCACCGCGTTCTAAATCAATGCCATCAATCAAGCCGCCGACAATGGAAATTGCGCGAGAAATATGGGTACTTTTTTCTTCAAAATTTTCTCGTGCAATACCGCCTTTCGCTGCGTTAACCTGCATCAAAAACCCACTCATCAACATTTGAATCAACGCATGAGGCGTGGCTTCGTCCACAATACTTTCCGTATGCACTGAGGCATACTGATTTGCATATTTTCTGTTACTCATTACTGCTGCCATGATTCATTCTCAATTAATTAGTTGTTTTCGGTGTAAGTGCTTGGGTCAAATAAGTCCCGGTATTTTTAAACTGTGCCACAGCGGCATCCATTGCAACAAACTGAGCCTGTAAACTTTTTTGCGTAGCGGCTAATCGTGTATTGACTGCCGTCGTTTGCGTCGTTAAATCCGTTAGCGTTTTATTCAGCGTGTCTTGCTGTACACTAAGCGCACCTTTCGTGTCTAAATATTGGGTAATTTTAGTATTTAACTGTGTCGCCACACCGCTGGTAGAAGTAAATACGTTGGCTACAGACGTAAGATTTCCAGCTACAGCCGTATTCAGTTTGGTACTATCTAGTGACATTACCCCTTTCTTATCAAATGAAATACCTAATTGATTCAAAGAGTTATAATCACCTGTCGCCGAACTGACCGTGCTATTTATAGTTTGTTTAACCTGAGAAATAATATTTTGAACAGTTGCATCACCTAACAATGCACCATTACTCGAACTGCCAGGCGAAACATAATTCGTTAATTGTTTGAGTGAATCGTTTAATTTATTATACGCATCAACAAAACCACTGATTGGACTAACAATAGACGCAGAATCTGAATGACTGTCAATCGTCGAAGTGCCTGTCGTTAACAATGTTAACGTCACGCCGGGAATTGCATCACTAATTGAATTGGATGTGCGCGTCACAGACTGCCCGCCATCATTGGCGTTAGTCGCCTCCGTTGTATCAAACGTCGCGGTAGTCGTTGTTGAAGTAAAATTAGACGCGGCGGCTTCTACTGCTGAATCGAGTGTAAATCGAGTGTCACCGGTACTTGCATCAACTTTAAAGCCGTTATTTACACCGGCTGCCAACGCTGTTAATACTAATTTTGACATTGTTTTGGCTGGTGTAATGGTGACAATGGGTTTCCCTGTTGCGTCCACTTCACCTGTATCAACGGTTATTGCGTCTGTTTTAGTCGTGACAATATCTGCGACCACTAGCTTATTTTCAGGATTAAAATTGATTGCGTCGCGTAAATTTTCTAGCGTGTCATTACCTTTTGTCGTCAGCGTAGTAGTGGGAATGGCATTTCCGTTCACATCAACCAGAATTGGATTTCCACTTTCATCGATAGCTAGCGGCGAACCATCGGCTTGCAACGTTGTTTGAGTATCGGCGGCAATCGTCACTGAAAATTTAGCGACACCAGACGCATCTTTAAAGCTAATTGTCCCCGCAGCAACCTTGTCAGTGGCTGAAAATTCTACAGCCGCCACTGATTTTTGTGCGTTAGGCGGTGAAGAATCTAGGGTAAACTGGGTGTCGCCTTGAGACGCATCAATCGTAAATTTATTATCGTTGCCGGGTTGTTTCGCCGTAAAAACTAATTTAGAAATAGTTGTACCGGGATTGATTTTGGAGTCAACGTTAATAACACTCGCGGTAATGCTTGTATTTCCTGTTGCATTGTTAATCGCGTCCATGGTCGCAAACAATTTATCATTAGTGCCTTGTTTAATAGTCACTGCAAACAGTTCAATACCCGCTGCATTTTTAAATGAAAGTAAACCGGGTGCAACAACATCCGCCGCCGAAAATTCTTTGCTTGCTACACTGCGTTGAGCCGTAGCCGAAACAGGCTGTGCATCGATAGTGACATTTGTGTCGGTGGCTGTTGTTGTGCTGAAATTGCCAGGTGTTTCTAACGTATTTAAATTAAAACGTGCATCGCCCAGTGACGCATCCACGCTAAAGGCATTCGCCACGCCTGCTGTTTTGGAGGTTAATACTAATTTGGAAACCGTTGTGCCAGGTGTGGTTTTTGAATCGACATTTACGATACTGGCCACCACGCTATTATTTCCTTTTGCGCTGTTAATCGCATCACGAACGCCAGCCAGTGTGTCATTCGTGCCAGCTGTAATAATAACTGAGAATTTGGGTGCGCCCGTATTATCATTGAATATAAGCACACCTTCTTTAGCAACATCTGTACTTTTAAATTCTGTAGTAGAAACTGATTTTTGTGCTGAGGCTAATGTATTTACTTTAACTATATGTGATGCCGCCGTTGTTCCAGGTGCAACGGATACTTTTAGAACTTTTTCATCGCTTGATGTAATGACCTGTGATTCAAACGCACTACTTTTATCAAGTGCTTTAACCGCATTTTGAAACGCTGACAAGGCACTTTTTAAAGTGCCTAATCCGCTGAGTTTAGTTTGCGAGACCGTTGTTTTAGCTGCAATAGCATCAAGTTGGGGTTTACCTTCGGCAGCCGTTAATTGACTTACTGTGCCGGTAATATCAATGCCACTGCCGACACCTAATGTAGTTGTTATAGCCATGACTCGCTTCCTCACTCAAAAAAATTAAATTTACGCTTGCCCGCTCAAAATCGATCCGGACTTTCCTTCCAACTCTTTCATGTGTCGAATAAAATCGAGCATTTCAACGGTTGGAATTTGACGAACTAGCTCGCCTGTTTTGCTATCGACAATTTTAATCACCACCTGTTTGGTTGCATCATCAATCTGAAATTGCAAATTGTGATTCACACTTTCAAGTAGCGTATTTCCTGCAACTACCGCCGCCTTTACAGTATCAACACTCAAAGGCTGTTCAGTTTTACTTTTTGACGCATTGATTTCTGTTACTAACGATTCTGCGACATTTTCAGTGACTGGAACCGCTTTACTCGACACATCTACAAACTGAACTGATGGACTTCTTAGAACTTGGACAGGTGGCGTAGGCGTTATACTTACATTATTCATGACACCCTCGTTTTTAATCTTGCGTGAGAATCTCATTTGAAACTCACACGCAGATTTTGATTAGGAACATTACAGAGAACTTACCAGTGAAAGCCAATAATCCTTGCTCCGACCGGTTTGCCGTGAGTATAGAACCTTATCTCAACAAAGTCATTACGCTTTGACCAGACTGATTTGCTTGCGCCAACATCGCTGTTCCAGCTTGTTGCAAGATTTGAGCGCGGCTCAAGTTTGCAGTTTCTTGAGCAAAATCAGTATCCATGATGCGTGATTTAGCAGCAGATTGGTTTTCAATACCGTTTTGCAAATTTGAAATCGTTGTGGTGAAACGGTTTTGAGTTGAACCCAAGTTTGAACGTTCTGTATCGATTGAAGCAATAGCCGCATCGATATAGTTTACCGCAGATAACGCATAGTCTGCCGCAACAGCATCAGCTGCTGTTGAAATGGAGTTTACCAATTTGTTCGCACTCACGAAAGACGCTTTGTCTGTTTCGTTTGCCGTAGCAGTCGCTAATGGATTGTTAACATACGATGCGCCAGCGATAGCTTTTGCAATTTGTAAACCCGCCAATGTTTTTTGTGCTTCTCTATCCGCTCCAAAAGCATTGCCCGTTTTTTGCGCTCTGTTCACGGCATCGTTTAAAGTGTTAAGAGTGGTCAACTGATTGCTAGCATCTGCTGCGGTTGCTTTTGTACCTAACGTATCACCCGTTAATGTGTTCAGCGTGGTGACATACACATTTTGACCCGAAGCGGTTATATCTACTGCTGCTGCGGCGGCTAATTGTGTAGCTGTTGTCAGTAAAGAGGCGGCTTGACTTGAATCAGTCACTGATGCAGCTTGCATCGTCACATCACCTAAACCGATAGCGGTGGTTGCTGATGTATTGGCTAACGAGGCGGCTGTGACACCATCTAAAAACGCTTGGGAAACAAGATCCAACCCTTTGTTTGTTGTGCTACTTGCGAGCGTAACGGCTGATGACGCTGCTACAGCGGCTGCCGCTGCAACGTTTGCCGTAGAAGCCGCTTTTGCTAACGCCAAATCAGTAGGTGTTGCTGCCGCTGCTTTTGCTGCCACAACAGCCGCGTTAGCCAATTTTGCAGCATCATTTGCAGCCTTCAAAGTAGGATCCAATGATGCCGTGTTTGAACTATTCGCGACGGTAGAAGCTAGCGTTGAATCAACTGGTTGAAGAGCAGGACTCAATGTGGCTTTGGTAACAGGAGTCAACAAAGTACCCATATTTGAAACGTTCACACTGATACGACTGTTAGTATCAGTCGTTGCGCCAACTTGAATGTTCAAGCCACCTGCTAAATCACCGTTTAAGATTTTTTTGCCGTTGAATTCGCTGTTTTGCACCACACGAATTAACTCGTCGTTTAATGCTTTGAATTCAGTGTCCATTTTGGCGCGATCTGTAGCAGACACGCCAGCATTACTTGATGACTGAACGGCCAAGTCACGCATGCGTTGCAATGTGTCAGTTAAAGAGCCTAATGCGCCCTCAGCAGTTTGCGTCAATGAAATACCATCGTTAGCGTTTCTGACAGCAACTGTCATGCCGCGAACTTGTGAAGTCATTCTGTCTGCGATGGCCAAACCTGCCGCATCGTCTTTCGCGTTGTTAACACGAACGCCAGATGACAAACGGTTCATTGCAATAGAAAGTGCGTTGCCTGAACTATTTAAATTACGTTGACCGTTGATTGAGCCAAGGTTAGTGTTGATTACGAGTGCCATGATATATCTCCAAAAGCCTTTTGAAGCGAAATTGCCCAAAAGTGATTTAAATTAAAACGACTAAGAAAAGTTTTTTTGTATCGCAAAAAAGTTTGTAACATTCGAAACTCGCGTGGGTTATCGGCTCCTTTTTTCGTTACTTTAATTTTTTATTTACCAATTTTCACTTATTCATAAAAAGTTTGTTCCCGCATTTCTTATCTCTAAATAAAAACAAGCAATGCGCCATTCTTTCCATTCACGCAGCGAAGTCGTTGACGATTACCTCAACAATGTCATGACCGTTTGCCCCGTTTGATTCGCTTGCGCGAGCATCGCCGTACCCGCTTGTTGCAAGATTTGAGCGCGACTTAAATTCGCGGTTTCTTGAGCAAAATCAGCATCTATAATGCGTGATCGTGCCGCTGATTGGTTTTCAACTCCGTTTTGCAAATTCGAAATTGTCGTCGTAAAACGATTTTGGGTTGACCCTAAATTTGAACGTTCCGTGTCAATCGACGCAATTGCTGCGTCAATAGAATCAATGGACGACAAGGCATAATCCGTCGCCACGCCATTATTTGCCATGACGGTTTCAGTCACCATCCGATTGTTATTAACGAAAGAAAATTTATCGGTCTCGTTGGCAGATTGTGTTTTAGTCGGGTCGTCAACATACGATGCTGCCGCAATCACTCGGGCAATATCGGCGGCAGCTAAAGATTTTTGTGCCACTCTATCCGCGCCAAAAGAGCCTTTTTGTGATCGCGCTACAGCGGCGTTAAATGCGCTATCCGCCGGCGGTATCGTCGCATTAGAATCAGCTGTCGCAATGGTGTCTCCTGTGAGCGCATTCATGGTTGACGCTAAAACATTTCGTCCCGCTGAATCAATATCACCTGCTGCGGATGCGGCCAATTGCGTTGCCGTGGTCAATAATGAAGCAGCTTGACTTGAATCTGTTACCGATAACGCTTGCATCGTGGCATCTGCTGTCGCAATTGCACCCGCAGCGGCAACATTCGCGCTGTTCGCCGTAGTAACCACATTCAAAAACGCATCCGAAATAATGCCCAAACCTTTATTTGTGGTGCTGGTTGCTAAGATATTTGTCGATGAACTAGAAATGGCGGTGGCTGCCGCTACATTGGCGACCGACGCTAATTTTGCTAACGCAATGTCATTCGGTTCCGCTGCCGCTAATTTTGCCGCGACAATGGCTGTGTTAGCTAGTTTTGCGGCATTATTAGCTTCTTTCAGTTGAACATCGGTTGATGCAAATGTCGCGGCATTAGCAACAGTTGATGACAACGTAGAATCCACCGCTTCACTTTTAGGGTATAAAGTTGCCTTTGTGACCGGTGTTAATAACGTCGCCATATTAGAAACTGCCACACTAATACGACTACTGGTGTCGGTTGTCGCACCCACTTGAATGTTCAAACCACCGGCTAAATCCCCGTTGAGAATTTTTTTACCGTTAAATTCACTGTTGCCCACCACGCGCAATAATTCTTCGTTTAATGCCTTGAATTCTGTTTGCATTTTGGCGCGATCGGTATCAGAAACGCCTGCGTCGCTGGATGATTGCACCGCTAAATCACGCATACGTTGTAATGTATCGGTTAAAGAACCCAACGCGCCTTCAGCCGTTTGCGTTAATGAAATACCATCGTTAGCATTTCGAGTCGCCACGGTCATACCGCGAATTTGCGTCGTCATACGATCTGCAATTGCTAATCCTGCGGCATCATCTTTTGCCGAATTAACACGAATGCCAGACGATAACCTTTGCATGGCAGTTGATTGAGCGGATGCCGTTCCATTTAGGTTGCGCTGCCCGTTAATTGAACCTAAATTTGTATTGATTACGAGTGCCATTATTGACTCCTAAAAGTTATTCAAAATAAGTGCCTCTAAATAAAACAAGCGCAGTCGTATCTCAATGCTGTCAAAATGTCTGAAAATAATTTTCGGCAAGTTCAAGGCGATATTTTTTATACTGTTCATTTGCTGTCTGTTTTAGGCAAAATTATTCTGACAGTACGCAGCATCGTTTAGCGTGTAATTCGCCTCTCGGAAAAACAAATTACGCGCTAAAATTACTGCGTAAAATCAGTTACTAAAATAAAAGCACAATAAACGCCAACTTTTAAAAAGTATAAAAATAACAATGAAATAGCTAAAAATGCCGCCAAAAATGCCAATCGTTTGACAGGTTTATTTCGTCAAATTCAACTTTTTCTACTTTTACGTTAAATCACTCATGTTTATTCTTCACAGTTCCAATAAAACCGAAAATTTAGCGACACAATTAAGCGTGGTCATTGAAACATTGCCGCTAGATTCACCATTTAGCAAAGAAGTTTTTTTAATTCAAAGCCAGGGCATGGAGCGTTGGTTGTCACAACAATTGGCACAAACGTTTAAAGTGTGGGCGAATTACGAATTTTTGTTTCCGACGAAATTTTTTAGCACCGTCGCGCAACGTTTGGACAGTCGCTTGACCGATGCGGCATTTGACCGCCACAAAATGACGTGGCGCATTGAAAACGTGTTGCGCGAATTGAATGACGACGATTTTTTGCCATTGAAACAGTATTTGGCGGGCGAAAGTCCAGAGTTAAAACGTTACCAACTCGCGCAAGAATTAGCGCAATTATTCGATCAATATCAAATGATGCGCCCGGATTTATTGACGGCGTGGCAAGCCAATAAATTACTGTACGACACAGCAGCTGAACGCTGGCAAAAAGCGTTGTGGCGCAACATTACCGCCGAAATCGGCACACAACATCGGGGCGCGTTGTGGCAAAAAGTGATTGATAACTTGTTGAATGCAGACGCGAATTTTTATGCGGACAAATTACCAGAGCGCGTGATTGTGTTTGGGATTAACACCATGCCGCCGTTGTTTTTGGCGTTTCTGCACGGTTTGTCAAAACATTGTCAATTGCATTTATTTTTATTAAATCCCTCGCAAGATTATTGGGCAGATATTCCTAGCAAGCGAAAACGTTTAAAGCAAACGCCCGAAGAACAATACGATTCCCATCCGTTATTGTCCTCGCTAGGTCAACAAGGGCGGGAGTTTCAAGCGTTATTATTGGAACAAAATTTAGACATAGATTTAGATTTGGAGTCGTTTGAACGCGCGGATGACGTGACCAATTTGCAGCACTTACAAAATGATTTATTAAATAACGAGGCTGGAGAATATGAATTAAAACCTGATAATTCGATTCAAGTTCACGCCTGCCATTCTCGAATGCGCGAAGTGGAAGTGTTGAAAAATCAGCTCATTCACGCGCTGGAAAATGACAAAAATTTAGAATTGCGCGACATCGTTGTCATGTCGCCCGATATTCAAGATTATGAACCGTTTATTTCTGCCGTTTTCGACGATATTCACCACACCATTGCCGACCGAAGTTTACGTTTGAGTAATCACGCGCTGGATATTTTCATTCGATTTTTACATTTATCGCAAAGTCGTTTTGGCTGGCAAAGTGTGTTGGATTTATTGGCGCAACCGTTGGTACATCCGCGTTTTGATTTGTCCGAAACTGATTTAGAATTGATTCGCCATTGGGTGAAAGATACGCAAGTTCGCTGGGGAAAATCGGGCGACCATAAAGCCGAATTAGATTTGCCCAATTTAGACGCGAACACATGGCAAGCGATGTTGAATCGTTTATTTATGGGTTACGCGGTGGGCGATGACAGCGATTTTGTGCAAGATATTTTGCCATATCCCGATATTGAAGGCTCGACCGCGTTGGCGTTAGGCGGGTTGAATGATTTTTTACAGCTACTTTTTACCGCCAGCGACACGTTCAAAACCGCGCAACCGTTGAATGCGTGGCGCACTTGTCTTTACGATTACGCCGAAATTTTATTGAGCAATGCCGACGGTGTCGAACGTCAACAAGTCAACGAATTGCTCGACGAATTGCCCGACCAACTCAACCATTTAGCGGATGCCACCGTCGCACTACAAGTGATTATTAGTTGGTTAGACAGTCGCGTTTCTGAGCGGAAATCGTCAAATGGTTTTTTGCGTGGACAATTAACGTTTTGTTCGATGCTGCCGATGCGTTCAATTCCGTTCAAAATCATTGCGTTGCTCGGTATGAATGAGGGCGAATTTCCGAAAATTGACCGTCCACCAACCTTTGATTTAATCGCGCAACATTTCCGAAAAGGCGACCGCTCACGACGGAATGACGACCGTTATCAGTTTTTGGAAATTTTATTATCGACGCGCCACCAATTGATTTTGACGTATCTCGGGCAATCGTTGAATCACAACGATAAAATCCCGCCGTCCGTAATTGTTAGCGAATTATTGGATGTGTTGCGTGAATCGTACGCGCTCGATAATTTGACTATTTTTCATCCGTTACACGGCTTTAGTCGCCGTTATTTTGACGGTTCAAATTTAAATTTAGTCAGTTATTCGCATCGCGATTTTTACACCGCGCAAGCGTTAAACGCGAATAAATTCGCGCCCACTTCTTGGTGGACGGGGACGTTAAATTCTGAACGGGAGCCGGTGATTGAATTAAGCGATTTGTTTTCTTTTTTTCGTCATCCACAACGCCATTTTTTGCGTCGCCAACTCGGCGTGAAACTGAAAACATTGGACAGCGTGATTGAAGAACGTGAACCGTTTCAAATTGATAAATTGGACAAATATAAAGTTCAGCACGAATGGTTGCAAAAGCATTTGCAAGGTGAATCGGTTTCGGTAAATCGTTTAAAAGCGCAAGGTTTGTGGCTGTCAGGCATTTTAGGCAGTTTGGAATTTGACCGACAAAACACCGCTATTTCTGAATTTGCTCAAAAAATTAACGCGAAAAATATCGGCGAACGCATCGAAGACGTAGTCATTGATTTGCATCTTGATGAGTGTCGATTAGTGGGAAAATTGTCGAATTGCCACGAAAATGGCGGTTTGTTTTATCGTTATACCAGCTTGAAAGGTAAAGATTTTATGGGCGCATTGTTGCATCATTTAATTATCAATCAAGTTTCGCCGCAATCCACGCATTTGTTTAGTCATGACGCGAAAGAACCAAAATTGAACGAATTGATTTTTGCGCCCGAACTCGCGAACGATGAATTCCTGACGGATTTATTGGCTATTTATCAAAATGGTTTACAACATCCAGAAGCCTTTTTTACCGAAGCGACATTTGCCTATTTGAAAGGTAAAAAAGACAAATTGAAAGCCGCCAAAGATAATTTAATTTACGATTTAGGAAAAGATTATGAACCAGAATTACGACGTTTTTTTGATGAAACGGATTTTGAGCGCATTTTGAATGACGATTTTGAGCAACAATGTTTGAAATTTTCGCCTATCTGGACGGCGTTAATCAGCGAATGAAAGTCTTAATTTTTGAATACATTACGGCAAGTGGCGAAGCATCAGAAAGTTTGGCGCGTGAAGGTCAAATGATACTTGATGCGTTGCTTTCTAACTTTGCGAAATTGCCCGTTGAAGTGATTGTTGCGACAAAAAATGACTTTCAAAACCAACTAAAAACCGTCGATGCCATTTGGCTGATTGCGCCGGAATGCGACGGAATTTTAGAGCGTTTTTGTCGTTATGTTGAACACCAAAACAAACAATTGCTCACGTCGCCAGCAAAAGCCGTTGCGCTCACCGCCAATAAATTCAGCACGTTTCAGATTCTAAACGCGGCGCAAATTCAAACTGTTCCGACTGAAATTTTTAATTCTGTGTTCAATTATGACCAAACAAAAGAATGGCTTATTAAACCGATTGACGGTGTGGGCGCAGAAAATACGTTTTTGCTTACGTCGCCAAAAGAGTGGAATAATCTGCCCGCGCTCGACAAAAACTACATTATTCAACCGCATTTACACGGCGAAAAAACCAGTTTATCCTGTTTATTCAAAAACGGTTTTGCCCGATTAGTGTGTGTGAATGTGCAAATTTTCGAGGTGATCGATCAACAATACGTTTTGCAAAATATAAAAGTTAATTGCAAACTCGACGACGGACGTTATCAAAAACTCGTTTCTGAAATTGCTCAAGCGTTTCCCGATTTATTTGGTTATGCAGGCATTGATTTAATCGAAACCGAAAATGCTTGTTTTGTGTTAGAAATCAATCCGCGTTTAACCACTTCGTTTGTTGGCATTGAAAAAGCGTTGGGTTTAAATGTCGCGGAATGTGTGTTGGAATTATTGCAATGCGACGTACAAAAGTTAAAATCATATCCGAACACGCTTAACGTTGAAATCCACGTTTAAGCGAATCCAAATTCACCACTTACCCAAAATTTCACATGAAAATAACCTTCTTTTTATTACGCGCCACCGTCGTCGCGAGTCTCGCAAGTTCAATCACTGCTAATGCCGCCGAATATGGAAGTAGTCAATATTTACCGGGTTTTTACGGTGATTTTGGTATGGCAACAACATCGGCTTCGGGGACGTATTTAAGTAATTTTTTTGGTTACAATTGGGCAGAAAATAAAACCGACGAAAGCACTTTAGTATTTGAATTACCGGGCGTGATGCACGTCAGCGAAACTAAGATTTTGGGCGGAACGTATTCGGCGGGATTTTTTCCTTATGTGTTACGCAGCACTTATACGACGAAAAATGACGGAATCAAACGTGAAATGGAACGGGGTGGCGCGGGTGATATGTACGGCGTACCGATTTCCTTAGCGTGGCAATGGCAAGAATTGTCTTTTGTCGCATTTGAAGGAATTGTCGTTCCAACGGGCGCGTATGATAAAGATCGTTTTTTAAATGCGGGACGCAACACTTGGACGTTCGATAATAATTTTGGCGTAACCTGGAATCCTGATGATGGCAAATATGATTTTTCAATGATGTTTGGTTATATGGTCAATACCGAAAACAACGCCACAAAGTATCGAACGGGCGACGAAGTTCATGTCGATTATTCAGCAGGTTATTACGTTTTACCGTCTCTAGGCATTGGCGTAACGGGGTCGTATTATCGCCAAGTCACAGCAGATTCAGGAACAGGCGTTCCAGCCGATGCCATCAATGGTGAATACAGCAGCATCGGCCCGGTGGTGACTTACACTGTCAAAATGGGCGACCGTGATATTTCATTCTCCGCAAAATGGCTGCATGAATACGACGTGAATAATCATATCGCCGGCGATTACGCCATTTTGCGGACGGGTTTGAAGTTTTAGTTAATCCAAATTAAAACGCACAAAAACCGAACTGCCTTGGTTTGGAACACTGGTAATGTAAATCTTGCCGTTGAATAAGTTAATGATTTCTTTTGACAGTGATAATCCTAGCCCCACACCCGGCACGTTGCCGCTTTTATCGACACGGAAAAAACGCTCGAAAACGTGAGCAATTTCGTCGTCGGTTAATCCTAAACCACAATCTTTTGTTTCAATTTCAACAAAATGTGGCACGGCATCGTAATTCACATTGATAGAAACCGCACCGCCATTGGGCGAGTATTTGTAAGCATTATCGATAATGTTCAACAACGCTTGTTTGAATTTATTTTTATCTACATTCAAACTAATTTCAGATTCAAGCGGCACATAAATAATTGCGTCACGTCCTTCTGGAATTGCAAAATCCGCAATCGTTTGTTGAATTAAATCCGCTAACGGACACGATTCAATCACAAAATCCGCGCCGGCGCGTTCTTCAATTCGGCTTAAATCCAATAATTCGTTAATCATGGTAATGAGCCAGGTTGATTGCTGATAAATCATGCCAATAATGTCAGGCTGCATGTCGGCTGGAATCATGCCGCTATTCAATAATTCCGAATAACCGTGAATCGTCGCCAATGGCGTGCGTAATTCATGGGTCGCGTTGGTGAGAAAATCCGATTTAATGCGGTTTGATTCTTCTTCTTTGGTGATGTCGTGCAAGAAATACAATTTGCCCAGCAAATCGCCATTCGGTAAATAAATTTCACGCAAACCACACAACAAATTCACGCGGCGGGGTTTAATTAAATCGATGCGCTGTAACTTGTCCGTGCTTTCTATTGGTGTAAGCGGTTTTTTCGTTTGACTGGATAAATGCGCCCAGAATTTTTCTTCTGGCATCGCCAACAATTCAGGCATCGACAATCCCGTCATGACATTGATAATGTTATTCGCCAACAAAATTTCGCGCTGCGTATTCACTAATAAATAACCGCTTGGACTGACATCAAACACAATTTGTAATTGTTCGGTACGCTTATTCAACTCAGCGGAGGCAATTTCCCGCGCTCGATTTGCGGATTCCAGTTGTGTTCCCATGTCTAAAATACCGGACGCAGTGGAATGTAATTCTTGCACAAAAAAATCGTGCTGCGAACTGACACGTCGTCCCGCTGCAATGTCTGCAACAATATTGCTCATCTCTTTTAGTGGTTCTGCCAAGGTCACGCTCATTTTTTTTGATTGCCGATAAAGCATAGTAAAAAAGATGCTGTAAAACACCAACATTCCGGAAATCATCAGCTCGGCAATGGTATTTAAACGCGCCGATAACGCTACACTGGGTTTGAAAATGGTGTTGGTTGGCACGACAATTAACAATTCCCAACTAGTTGACGGCACGGTTGCCCACGCTAAAATAACTTTTTTACTCAGCATAGTATATTGCACGCCGTTGGTGGCTTGTTTGAGTATCGCGGCAATTTCTGGTTTTTTGTTGTACAGGTTGTAATCTTCGCTGCGAAACGTATCTTCGATTATTGGAACAGAATTATTCGAAGCGGTCATGTTATGAACATTCCAATCGTTCTCACCCAGCGTCGGCAACGCCAAAATGGTACCATTTTTATCAATTAAAACACCGTAACCATTCCACGGAATTTGTAAGGCTTTGACCTCATCGATAATAGTTTTAATCGTAATATCGACACCAATTACGCCTTCTAAAAAATCGCCGCTATAAACGGGCGCACTACACGATGTCATCCAACCTTGCCCAGCGGGATCGATATAAGCATCCGTCCACACCGTACCACGACTTGGATTATGCTTTTCATCCGCCTCATAATAAAAATTGTAAGACGGAATGTCTGTTTTCGCGGAATATTGTGAAATCACGTCAAAATACGGATAAATACGATTTAACGAGTCATAGGTGTTGATATAGGATTGGGCGATGAGCGGAAAGGATTGTTTAACCGCTTTTAGCGCAGGATCCAAGGCAGCACTTGTTAAGGCTTTTTCTTTTTGTGCCTTACCAATTGGCACAAATCCGCTGTAAAAAACAGCACTCCCGCCGGTGTCTTTCATCGTGTAATACACGCCTTCTTTGCTCATGGCAAAACGCGCCGGATTATCGCGCAACAATAAATTTTTGCCCGACATGACTTCCGTGGAATAGGCTTGTAAATACATGGTCGCGTGAACAATTGCGTCGAGTTGATTGTCAATACCGCTGGCTTCGCGTTTGGCTAAATGTGAGAGTTCTTGTTCAGCCACTTTCACAATTGTTTTGATATTTTCCTTATTAGCAAACTGATTGCTCAAAAAATAAGTGCCAATTAGTGCGATTTCAACCACCAATAATGGCACAAAAGATGTTTTAAAATAGGAACGCCAAATCCATTGAAACAGCGTAATTTCAGATGTATTAAGTATTTGTGTCATGTGTGAAACTGCATATAAAAAGATTTCCTGCTAGAATAATAACATTCAAATTCTAAAAGCCAAATTTCAAAATGTCCGACTTGATACCAACTGACAACGACAACTTATTGCTAGAAAATATTCGTTTAAGCAAAGCGTTAGCGGAAGCTGAATTAAATTTTAGTCGGCTCATAGCCCAATTGAGTGAAGTTGTACTCACAATGAAAGATGGATTTTTTACCTTTCTCAATCCGGCATGGGAAACCATAACGGGCGTTTCCGTCGAACAAAGTTTGAACACCTCTATGCAAAATTACATTCATTTTGATGATGTGAATAATGTGTGGGAACAACTTTCAACGGCTGATATTTTCCCCGCTGAACGACAAATTGAATTTAGAATTATCCATAAAAATAGACAAGTTAGATGGGTGGCATTGACTGCACAACTTAACCAAACTCAAAACGCGAGCATAGAAATTACCGGTACTTTGCGCGACATTACAGATCATATCGTCACACAACAAGCCTTAACCGCAAGTGAAGAACGTTATGAATTAGTAGCGAGTTCGTTTAATGACGGCATTTGGGATTGGAATTTATCGAATAACGACGTTTATTTATCCCCACGCTGGAAAGAAATGCTCGGTTACAGTCCCGCCGAATTGCCCAATGCGTTAACGACTTGGACAGATTTAGTTCACCCCGATGATTTAGAAAGTGCGTTAGAATCGGTGGAAAATTTTTTAAACGGTCACGACACGTTTTACGAAAATATTCATCGGCTAAAACACAAACAGGGCGATTGGGTTTGGATATTGGATCGCGGCATTGCAGTTCGTGACAAATCCGGCAAAGCATCACGCATTTATGGCGCACACACCGATGTTACTTCGCTTCGTAATGTCGAAGAAACTCTGCTCCAGCGGGAACGTGAACTGAACGATATTGTTACGATTAGTCCGGATGGCATTGTCACCTTTACGCCCGAAAAGATGGTCAGCTCGGTGAATCCCGCGTTTTTAAGTATGACCGGTTTTAACTGTGACGATTTGTTGTTCATTAGTAAAAACGAATTTGATCAAAAGATGATGACCCTGTGTGACGCTGAAAAGCCTTATAAAATCGATATAGAAAATACGGCTCCATTATTGATTCAAATTTCAAAAACAAAAGAAGAGAATTTACCCGCCCAAGCTAAAACGTCGCAAAATTCTAAATTTAATTTTAGTCACCATCAACCTCGTCATCGTATCTTGCGATTAACACAGTATTATTTGAATAATGCCACGACAGCCATCATTCTGTATTTTCGAGATGTGACGTTGGAAATTGAAATGGATCGCATGAAAAGTGAGTTTCTATCGGTGGCGGCACACGAATTACGAACGCCCATTTCAAGTATTTATGGCTACAGCGAATTACTGATAAATCGTGAATTTGATGACGTAGCTAAACGGGGTATTTTGCAGGCGATTTACGATCAATGCAGCAGTCTAGTTGTGCTGATTAACGATTTACTGGATTTGGCGAGACTTGAAACTCGTAGTCAGCCCTTTTTTCACTTTGAATTACAGCCATTAACTGCCATTATTGAAGAAGCGATTAGCAGTTTTAAAATGCACGAAGAGATTCACAAAATCGAGGCACACTATTTTGTTGATGAATCGTCATTGATTTACGCAGATAAAGATCAAATTAAACGGGCGGTGCTGAACGTATTGAATAATGCGTTTAAGTATTCGCTAAATAGTCAAAACATTATAGTAAACGTTCAACTACGCACGAGTGAGTTGAGTGAAAAACAAATCGGTGTGACTATTGAAGATAAGGGAATTGGGATGAATCCGGATCAAGTGAGCCGTATTTTTGACCGATTTTGGCGTGCGGATAACGTTAGTGACATTGTCGGTACAGGATTGGGAATGGCGTTAGTAAAAGAAATTATTGATTTTCATCACGGTGAAATCGAGGTGGAAAGTGTTTTTGGACAAGGTACGAAAATTGGTTTGTGGTTACCACTGAATAACTCGCAATCGATTGAAAATAAAGAATACAAATAAAGGATATAAATGAGAATTTTAATTGTAGATGACAATATACAAATGCGTAATTTACTGCGAATTACGTTTAGTACCCACACGGATTATGAATTATTTGAAGCCAAAAATGGTTTGGAAGCGATGGATTTAATTCGCAAATTTCCACCCGATATTGTGTTTTTAGATATTATGATGCCAGGCGATATTGATGGTTTGGGCGTATGTGAATTTATTAAAAAATCAGAATATAAATCCTGTTTTGTGGTGTTGCTATCTGCGAAAGGGCAAAAAATGGATATTGAGCTGGGATTAGAAATGGGCGCAGATATGTATTTAACGAAACCATTTAGTCCTATCGCATTGCTAGACGTTGTCGAAGATTTGAAAACAAAAAGCTAACTTTATATTGCTTTGTGGCGGCGTTGACCAAAAAAGTCTTTCAATAATTGCGAACATGTCACGTCTAAAACGCCACCTTGCCACACAATGTGATGATTCAAAAAGGGCGCGTCGGTGAGCCTTAACGCATTACACACTGCGCCCCGTTTTTCATCGAACGCGCCAAACACCAAGCGTTTCACTCGTGCGTGACTCATCGCACCCATGCACATCACGCACGGTTCCAGCGTCACATAAAGCGTGGTGTCGATTAACCGATAATTCTCAAGCACTTTTCCCGCGTGGCGCAACGCCACAATTTCCGCGTGGGCGGTTGCGTCCAGCGTGGTAATCACGCGATTCCAGCCTTCGGCAATCACGCGCTCATTTTTAATTAACAACGCGCCCACCGGCACTTCGCCTTCCGCTTCGGCACGTTGCGCTAATCGAATCGCGTAACGCATCCAGCTTTCGTCAATGTCGTTTTGGTTTTCAGTTAAAATATCGCTCATTCTTATTCTCACTTTTAAAAATTCAATGTCAAAATTTACTATTCAAACTCTTTTTCGCCCCGAAGTTTTAGCGTTATCCGCGTATCACGTCGCCGACGCACACGGTTTTATCAAACTCGATGCCATGGAAAATCCGTATTCTTGGTCGGACGAACTCAAACAAACGTGGCTCGCGCATTTAAAAACGTGTTCGTTAAATCGCTATCCTGACCCTGAAGCGCGTGAATTAACAGCGACGTTGAAAAACCTCAATCAATTACCCGACGGCATAGATTTGTTATTGGGCAACGGTTCGGACGAAATTATTCAATTATTATTGATGGCTTTGCCGCCGAATTCGCACGTTTTAAGCACCACGCCCAGTTTTGTGATGTACAAACAAATTAGCGATTGTTTGGGCTTAAATTATCACGGTGTGTCGTTACGCGCGGATAATTTAGATTTGGATTTACCCGCCATGTTAGCGGCAATTGAGCAACATAATCCGGCTATTATTTTTCTGGCGTATCCGAATAATCCAACCGGAAATTTGTTCGACATTGACGCAATCAATCAAATTATCGACGCAGCGAATGGTTTGGTTATTATCGACGAAGCCTACGAACCGTTTGCGAATTCTAGTTTTATGAGTCGCGTGAAAAATAACGTTTTAGTGATGCGGACAGTTTCAAAATTAGGCTTGGCAGGTTTGCGCTTGGGTTACATGGCGGGTGAACGTGCCATTATTGAACAACTGCACAAAATCCGTTTACCTTACAACATCAACGTGTTGACGCAATCTAGCGTGCAATTCGCGTTGGAACACAAAGAAATTTTCACTGAACAAACTGCCGCAATTTGTAGCGAACGGGCGTTAATGTTGACGGCGTTAAATTCGTTAAACGGCATTGTTGCTTATGAAAGTTTGGCTAATTTTATTTTGTTCAAAACACCCGAAAATCAAGCCACGCGGATTTTTGAAGCGATTAAAGCGCGAGGCGTTTTGATTAAAAATGTGCATCCACAAGGCGAATTATTAACCGATTGTTTGCGTGTGACTGTCGGCACGCCTGACGAAAATCAGGCGTTTTTGCAGGCGTTGAAATTAGCGTTGTAACAGTTCCAAAACCAACGCCGCCATGTTTTGAATGCCGCCGCGCTGCCCTAACTTTTCGCGTACGATTTGTAAATCGGCGCGACAATTTTGGGCAGCTTCGGAATTCGTTAACAAACGGTGAATTTCTGTCGCCAAATTCGCCGCCGTTGCGTCATGTTGAATCAATTCCGGCACGATGCTTTCACCAAACACAATATTCGGTAAACCAATAAAACGTATGTTCACCAATCGTTTTCCAAGCTGATAGGTCAACGGATTCAAACGATAACAAATCACCATCGGAACGCCCAACAACGCAATTTCCAACGTCGCCGTGCCGGAACACGTCATAATCGCGTCGCAACATTGCATCACATCATAAGGCTGATTTTTAATCACAGTGACATTGATGTTGGTGTGATTCAAATACGTTTGAATCAACTCATCGGAAATAGAATCGGCTTGCGGCAACACAAATTGGCAATCGGGAAAATCGAGTTTCAACCGTTCCGCTGCGGCTAACATCACCGGCAACAAACGTTTAATTTCATTGGTGCGACTCCCGGCAACTAAACCGATAATCGGCGCATTTTGATTTAACGAGAATTTTTCGAGCGCGTCGGTTTTTGTAAAAGTCGGAATCACTTTATCCACCGACGGATGCCCAACGTAACGCACCGGCACATTTTCGGCTTCATAATACGCGGTTTCAAACGGAAAAATCACCGCCATCATATCAATCACCGCACCGAATTTTTTCACCCGATTTTTACGCCACGCCCACACTTGCGGACTGACATAAAACAACACTTTGATGCCATTTCGTTTGGCAAATTTAGCGAGTTGATAATTGAATTCTTTGTAATCGACACAAATCAACAAATCGGGGCGTTCGTTCAACAACAATTGCTGCATTCGTTTCAACGTGCGGCGGATTTCGGCGTAATGTTTCAACACTTCCACCACGCCAATCACCGCAATTTGGCTGGAATCGTAACAAAGTGAAATACCGGCTTGCGCCATTTTTACGCCACCCATACCGATACCGATTAAATCGGGTAACTGCGTTTTAAGTTCCAAAAATAAATGGGCGGCGTGTTGTTCGCCTGAACTTTCACCGGCACTGAAACAAATTTTCAACGGCACGTTAGCAGACATAAATTTTAAAATTGTTGTAAATCGATGCTTTCGTGATCTTGGTAAAGCGCGTGAATTTTTAACACGTCATCCCACGCCCGAAAAAAAGCGTTTACACATTCCGGATCAAAATGACTGCCGGTTTGCTGTTTTAAAAATAGCATGGCATCATCCAGCGACCATGCTTTTTTGTAAGGACGTGTCGAAGTCAGCGCGTCAAAAACATCGGCAACCGCGACAATTCGTGCATAAAGTGGGATTTTGTCACCCTTTAAACCATCGGGATAACCGCTGCCATCAAATTTCTCATGGTGACGGAGAGCCATGGTTGCAGCGGTGCGAATTAACAAGGAATCGCTGTCACACAAAATGCTATAACCGTGTATGGCATGCTGTTTCATGACAACAAATTCATCGTCGGTCAACTTACCTTCTTTTAATAAAATGGCATCAGGCGTGGCAACTTTGCCAATATCGTGCATCGGTGCCGCTTGTAAAATCAATTCTTGTTCCGCGTCGGTTAAATCTAATTTTTGGGCAATTAGACGTGCATAATTCGCCATGCGTAATAAATGTTGACCGGTTTCTGGATCACGATGTTCTGCTGCTTTGGAAAGGCGCAACACCATTTCTTTTTCGCGTGCGATTAAATCAGCGGTGGCTCGCTTGATTTCAATCGCCAACCACGTTGCGCGATCCACCAGCTCCATTTGACTGTGACGCAAGGCTAACAAGTTTCGGATTCGCGCCAAAAATTCAATTTTATTAACCGGTTTATTTAAAAAATCATGTGCGCCCAATTCCAGCGCACGATACCGAATATCATCTTCTGTATCGGCGGTTATCATTACCAATGGAATATCTTTATAGCCGGAAATAGCGCGAAAACACTCGATAAATTGCAGACCATTCATGGATGGCATTTGATAATCGAGTAGCACTAAATCAGGTTCATTTGTTTGGCACCACTCAACTGCTTTTTTGGGTTGATCAAAACAAATGCTTTCAACATCCTCTATTTTTTTCAGTAAATGACGAAATAACACTAAGTTTGTGACATTGTCATCAACAATCAAGACACGAGACATAAGTAGAAATCCTATTTTTTATTTTCTATAAATACTCTGGTGCGATCCAGTTCGATTTGAACCTGTGCTGTTAAGGTATCGATCTCTGACCAATTTTTATCTAACAAAGCGGATTCAATTTGTTGAGCTAATTTACCTAAAACCACTGCGCCCACGTTGTAAGCCGACCCTTTTATTTCATGAGCCACGGCTTTGACATCCATCGTTCTATTATTAACAGCTGTCGCCAATTTTGCTTTTAACGGCATAAGAGAAGTATAAAAAATGCTCAATAATTCTTCAATTGCCTCTTTGTCACCATCCAATAAATCAATCAGCCGACTCATTTCAATGGGACAATTTTCCGTCGTAAATTCAACCGAATCATTAGTGTGGAAAGTTAAGTCGGTAACAGACTCAGTGCCATTGAGATAGTCTGGCAACCATTTTTTTAAAACATTCGCCAGTACCTTTATGTCCACCGGCTTTGCCACATAATCGTCCATGCCAGCTTTTAAACAATGTTCTTTGTCGCCTTGAACAGCATTAGCGGTCATAGCGACAATCGGAATTCTTGTTTGATTAACCGCTTTAATTTCACGATTACGAATAATCTGTGTAGCTTCAAAACCATCCATAATGGGCATTTGACAATCCATTAGCACCAGCACATAAGATGATTTTTCTAACGCATTTAACGCTTCTTTGCCATTATTCACGACGTGTACAGCGTACCCCAGTTTTTTCAGTATATACTTCGCCACTTGCTGATTGACCAAATTGTCTTCCACTAGCAAAATTAGAAGTTCATTTTTTACTACATCATCACCTGTTTCCAATATATCGGATTGTTCCAATAAAGGGTCATTCAATTTTTCAATTTCTGCTAATTCTTCTGTATGAAAAATAGTCACAATGGCATCAAATAAAGCAGATTTTTTAACTGGTTTCAATAACACCGTATTCGCACCCTGCTCAATCAATTGCTTTTTAAAATTCAGGTCAAACGTGTCTTGGCATGTAATAATCGGCAATGTTTCAAAGCCTGCTTTTGACCGCACGGCTTGAATCATCGAAAACAGGTCATCGGATTTTAATTCCACCAGCATCAACACCTCGTAATCTTGATGAATCGATTTTGCTTCATCCAGCAAATACAACATTTCATCGACATTGTCAGTGGTGTTAATTAAAACGCCCCACGAACTTAAATAACTCAAATAAAAATCATGATTCCCCGTATTCTCACTTACCACTAGAATACGTTTTCCATACGATTGCTCAACGGGGAAAATGGGATCCTGGCGAAAAATTTTTAAAGGAAACGCTATCCAAAATATGGTGCCTTCACCCGCTTTACTTTCTAATCCAATGTTTCCACCCATTAGTTCAATCAAGTGTTTAGAAATCGATAAGCCTAAACCTGTGCCGCCATATTTTCGGGTAGTAGAACTGTCAGCTTGTGAAAATGGTTGGAATAAATGCTGTTGTGCTTCAGGCGAAATACCAATACCATCATCACTGACTTCTAAGCGTATCGAGACTGCATCATCGGTTTTATTCAGCAAAATAGCACGCGCAATCACTGCGCCTTTCGAGGTAAATTTAACCGCGTTACTTAAAAAATTAAGTAAAATCTGACGCAATCGCATAGGATCACCAATCAGCCGTTCAGGAATTTGGGGGTCAATAAACGTGATGAGGGACAATGATTTTTCGTAAGCCTTTGGCGCAACAATGTTAGCGCAGCCTTCGACAACGTTTTCGATTGAAAAATCAATCGATTCAATGTGAAGTTGTCCAGCTTCAATTTTAGAAAAATCTAAAATATCATTGATAATGGTCAGCAACAAATGGGAAGACGATTTAATAATGTGCGCGAATTCGATTTGTTGATCCTGAAGCGGCGTGTCTAATAATAAATCGACCATGCCAATAATACCGTTCATTGGCGTACGAATTTCATGACTCATGGTCGAAAGAAAATCAGACTTAATGCGTAACGCTTGTTCGGCTGCTTCTTTTGCGTCGATAAGGGTTTGTGCGATAATTTTTTGCGAAGTGCTATCGTGAAAACACGCTACCGAACCAATAAGTTCGCCATTATCTAACAACGGCGCACCGACCATGCTGACTGGTACAAGAGTTCCATCTTTATGAAAAAAAACCTCATCATCCGAACGATAAGTATTTTTCTCACGCATACTTAATGCAATCGGACAATCTTCAAGTGCTAACGGCGAACCATCGGCACTATGATGGTGAATAATCGGGTGAATCGCTTTGCCATTAACTTCTTCAAACTTCCACCCCAACATACGTTCCGCTTCGGCATTAAAATAAGTCAGATTTCCGTCACCATCCAAGGTGTAAACGCCATCGCCCAAATTGTTGAGAATCGTTCTTTGCCATTTTTCAGCTTTTCGGGTCAGATTTTCGATTTCTTTTTGTGCGGTAATATCCGTCCGAATACAAACGTAATGATCGATATAACCCTCTTCGCTTAAAAAGGGAACAATTGTCGATTTCACCCAATACAATTTGCCATTTTTGGTTTTATTTTGAACTTCGCCTTGCCAGGTTTCGCCTTTGCTCAGAGCCTGCCATATTTGTACAAAAAATTCACGCGGATGATATTCCGCGCTAAGAATATGATTGCCACTCAGTAATTCTTCAGAGCTGTAGCCACTTATGTCACAAAACTTTTGGTTAATGTAAGTGATTTTTCCTGACTTTCCTGCAATACAAACGATAGCATGTTGATCGAGAGCCACTTGTTGCTGCGTCAATTCACGATGCGAAATTTGGAGTAATAACGCCGATTCATTATAACGCTGCGTTTTTTTTAAAATAATACTGATGAGCAGTAAAAAAGTCGAAATACTTAACCCAATGTAATACCAATTATCCATATTCATGATGTAAGTTAATTTTTATGGTGCAACGATTACTTCTTAACAATCGCATTCCACGCCGCCAACCACGCTTGCGACTGATACAATTCGCTGCGTTTTTCAAGCGTGCCGTTAAGCATCAAAGTTAATGTGGCGTTAATAATGCCGAAAAAATAACTGTAAATTAGCATCGGCGCAAGGCTACGAATTTCACCGTTGTTAATGCCTAATTGAATCATTTTCAACATTTTATTAACGGCGGGAGTTTGCAAAAAGGGTTTTTCATCCGGTAAAAATTCGGCAGCATTGACCAAAAATAAAAATCGTAAGGCTTCAGGAGCTTCTTCAGTCAATTTAAAAAGCAAATTCACCAAACTGTGTAATTGTTCAGCGGCTTTTTTATTGCGACGACGAATTTCATCAATAGATACGCTTAAACTATCCAAAATGCTGTTGTATAACGTGGCGGCAAGTTGTTGTTTACTGTCAAAATGTGTGTAAATTTCTTGCGTTTGTGACAATTGAGCAGCGCAAGCAATCTCGCTCAACGACGTATTAAAATAACCTTTCGTGACAAATAAACTCAACGCACAACGTAGAATTTCGTTTTGCGTCTCGTTTTTCTGTTGAATCAAAGTTTTTGTTTGTTCCATATTTTTCTAACCTTCCGTTGGAGGTGATTGTGAGTTAATGGCGGCAAAAGCCGCGTGTAAATATTGAATCATTGACCATAACGTTAACACGGCGGCGATATAAAGTAAGCCGTAACCTAATTCCATAACGGGTAAACCGAATAAATCATCGTGATAAAGAAAGAAGCCAATAGCGAGCATTTGTGCGCTGGTTTTCCATTTTCCTAATGAAGACACTTGAACATGAGCGCGTTTGCCGATTTCTGCCATCCATTCACGCAATGAGGCAATAGTGATTTCACGTCCGATAATAATCGCCGCCGGAATCGCTAAATAAGGGCTGTTGATTTGTTGAACCAATAAAACCAAGACCACGGCGACCATCAATTTGTCCGCGACCGGATCTAAAAATGCGCCGAATTGCGTTTCAAGTTTCATTTTCCGTGCTAAGTAACCGTCTAACCAATCGGTAAAGCCCGCTAGCAAAAAAATCAACGTACACGCGATATTCGCATTTTCCCACGGCAAATAAAAAACTATCGTCAATAGGGGAATTAACGCGATGCGTAACAGAGTTAAATACGTTGGGATATTCAATGCTAATGCCATGTTGAATTGCGTGTGCGGTTTGAGAATGACGCTATCATAACATTGTTAATGCTAAATTATTATGCAATTAAAAGCGGCAAAATTGCTTCAAAAACGGCATTAAAACTTTCTTTTGTGAGGCGTTTTGTATTCACGTTATAACGGCTGGTGTGATAGGAATTCACTAAAAAATGTCCGTTTGGTAGTTCGTGTTTGACGTTGTGAGCGAATTTCGCGTGGGATAATTTCAACCCATAGGCTTTCAAAACCGCCTGATGTGCGATTAAACCGAGCGTCAAAATCACCGAATTTTCGGGCAACGTTTGTAATTCTGCCGCGAGAAATGAATTGCAAACGTTGATTTCGTCGCCAGTCGGTTTGTTTTGTGGCGGCAAACACTTTACCGCGTTGGTAATGCGGGCATTTTTCAAAATCAAACCGTCGTTTAACGATTCCGAAGTCGGGCGATTACTAAAACCAAATTCATGTAAGGCTTCATACAGAAAAAGTCCCGCATAATCACCCGTGAAAGGTCGTCCCGTCGCATTGGCACCGTGCATTCCTGGGGCTAATCCGACAATTACTAATTTCGCATTTTCGTCACCGAATGGCGCGACAGGTTTGCAATGATACGTCGGATTTTTTTCTTTCACGTCGCGCAAAAACGCCGCAAGACGCGGACATTTTTGGCAATTCACATCAAAATAATCTGCGTGCATTTAGTACACGTCACGCACATAACGTTTGTCTTTTTTCAGCTGATTAACGTAATCAATGGCTTGTTGTTCAGACTTGTTGCCGTACGTCGCAATCACGTCGTGTAAGGCTTTGTCCACGTCTTTTGCCATGCGATACGCATCACCACAAACGAAGAAATAGCCGCCTTGTTCGAGCCATTCAAATAATTCTGCGCCGTGTTCACGCATTTTATCTTGAACATAAATTTTTTCTTCTTGGTCACGCGAAAACGCTAAATCCAAACGGTTTAACAAACCGCTGTTGCCCATTTGTTCTAATTCGTCGCGGTAAATAAAATCAGTTTCTGCGTTGCGGTCGCCGAAAAATAACCAGTTTTTACCTTTCGCGCCACGAGTTTCACGTTCTTGTAAAAATGCACGGAATGGCGCAATCCCAGTTCCAGGCCCAACCATAATAATTGGCAAATCGTTGTTTTCGGGAACACGAAACACTTTATTCGGTGTAAAGAAGCAACGAATTTCTGTCCTGTCATCGGTCAAATCCGCGAGGAACGTTGAGCAAACGCCTTTGTGTGAACGTTCAAACCCGTCGTAACGCACGCTCGCCACAGTCAAATGCACGGTTTCAGGATTCGCTTTGCCACTCGACGAAATGGAATAGGCGCGATGTTGTAGCGGTTTTAATAACGCGACAAATTCAGCTGCTGAAAATTCAGCCGTTGGATTTTGTAACAATAAATCTAACGTATCACGCCCCCACAAATAATCGTTTAACGCTTCTTTGTCATTTGCTAAAAGCAGTCCGTTTAATTCTTGATTCCCCGAACGGGTGGCGATTTCTTGCAACAATTCTTTGCTAGGCAATTTGATTTCAAACTGTGTGCGTAAAGCGTTTTCTAAATCCGCACCTTCACAGTGAATCGCTTTCAAAATATCAGCAACCAAATTTGGGCAATTTGTCGGTACAACACAAAGCGCGTCGCCCGCTTCATAACTCAAGCCCGAACCCGCGATTGAAATTTCATAATGGCGTGTTTCTTTCGAGGAATTTTCAGCCGTCAATAAACGATTCACGAGCAATTTCGCAGGGAATGGATTTTTACGGTTGAATAGTGATTTTTCGTCGTCTTCAGAAATAATTGCGATAGTTACGTCGCTACCTGCCAACGCGGGAATCACAGAGTGCATCCATTCTTCAGCGGATTCTTCAAATTCTACGTCGCAATCGACGCGGGTTTGCAAACGAGTTGCGCCCAATTCGGCTAAACGATTGTCCCAATCAATTCCTGCTTGGCAGAATAAATCGTAACTGGTGTCGCCAAGTGAAAGAACGGCATATTTAAGGTTTTTCGTGTTCGCCATTGAATCCGCTTGAACCGCAGACCACAACATTTGCGCGTTGTCAGGCATTTCGCCTTCGCCGTAAGTGCTGGTGACGATGAGCAAGGTTTCCATTTTTGTCAGTGCATCAGCATCTATTTCATCCATGCTTTTGATAACTGGATTTAAACCGTGTGCTTTAGCAACTTTGACGGCATCACGCGCCACCGATTCGGCTGTGCCAGTTTGTGAACCGTACAAAATATGAATTGTACGAGCGGTTTGCGCGTTTGAGCTGTTTTGCACAAGTTGTGAATGCAAGCCCGCGAAAAATCCGCCGAGCCATGCACGTTGGTTGTCGCTGTAAGGTGCGTCGTTTAGAAGTTGGTGTGTTTTCATGTGATTGTTATAGTTTATAAATTAACACGTTGAAGTATTTTTGTTAGTGTCTTGCAACATCCCGAAATTTCTTTCAAATTCACTGGAATCCCGCTGTGACAATCGCCCTAATTTTTTGATAACAAGCCGATTATCAATCGTAAAAAGTTTCATACGGATTAAACAAGAAACAGGCAACCCCGCTGCTGTTAAATCCGTAATCTCTGTATCAAGTAGCCATGTTGAACTTTTTGCACTGGTTATCATCGCCATAACAGATTGACCTACGCTCACGTTAAAGTTTCTATCGGATATAACTAAGGCAGGACGTGTTTTAGTTGCCTGCTTATCTGTGAAAGGGAATGGCACTTTTACAACGTCAAAGCGTTCAAAGGTCACGGAATGCCTCATTATCTTCGGTGCCGTTCCATTCTTCTGCCAATGAATCGCTAACACTCGACAAATAGAGATCATCTTCCGTAACGAAATTTCTCGCAAATTTTTGGTAATTCTCAACCCATTTCGCAATTAACATTGTAGGACTACTTTGTTCGATTTGTGCGATGTGGTTAATTTGCTGTTCTAATTCAAGTGGTAGCGTAATCATAGGGAGATTCAATTATTATTCAGTTTCTACAAGTCCCAATTCTTCAGCAAAATCGGGCAATTCCGAATAATGCAAAAGAAAAACGCCCGTAGCATTAGCCAATTTTTTAGCCGAAGCCGTGAATGTCGAATTAGTTACCACAGCGGCAACGTGCGCTTGCTCAAAAGCCTTTCCTGCAATGATTTCTTGAACTGCACTATTTCCAACTGGTTGCGAGTATTTTTTAACCTGAAAAACAGCTTTCACATTTTCGTAAGTCGCAATAACGTCAATGCCTTGGTCGCCGCTTGCTTGTGTGACGCGAGCTGTCCAACCAGTTTGATTCAAAAGGTCGGCGCATTGATGTTCAAAATCTATCGGGCTAACGTCATCTAAATTTTTAACTTTCGGCGGCGTATTGTTTTCATAGGCAAAAAGTAAATCAATAACCAAGTTAAAAAGTTGCCGATTCATTTTTTCAGGCACATCTATCTTGGCTTTTATAGTCCATTTGATGAAATAGTTCAGCTCTTTTTCAAAAAGAGACCAATCTGCATTTCCATAATCATCAATATGAACCAACTGCTTTTTTTTAAGCAGTAAAGTGTTCAGATGAGAATTAACCAAAGATGAAATTTCTTTAGAAAGAATTAAAAATTGATCTTCTTGTTCATTATTCCTTTCTTTGGTTGTAAATTCAGCCAGCGTCAATTGTCCGTCAGCTAATTTTTCTTTGTCTGATTTTAATTCAGCAATTCTCTGTTTAGCGGCGACTTTTTTATTGGCAATTTCTTCTGTTGTTAGCACATTAAAACTCTCATTTACTCAAACCATCTTGTGCCAATTCCAGCCCACCCAAACTCGCCAAATGTTTTTCAACAGGCGTAATGTTTGCCAGTGCCGCACGATTTGCATGACTTTGCTCAATAATCCAAACTGTTGAACCCATCGAGTTAATACTTTGCACCGAACGATTCGTCAACGCCGTTTTGTAATCATTTAACCGTTTATTTGCCAACAACGCCGCGATTTCATCATCGTTATAACTGCTGTAGGCTTCACGAGTGGTTTTGACTAACGCATCTTGCAATTTGCGCGGACGTTCCAAAATCAATTTTTTCGCCGCTTTTTCAATGTGAGCAGACGTGCGTTGTGATTCTGGCGCAGTTTTGAGCATTTCAGCTGCAACCGTTTGCGCTTTATCAAACACAGCAAAACTGTTAATCAAATTGAATGCTAACGCGCTGTCAATTTCGCCAAATGCAGGAATCGCACCGTTAAACAACGGCTGACCTGATTGATAGGCTTTTTTAACTTGTGCGATTTGCGTTTGC
>SERZ01000250.1_pt1 | contig 37745 bp, 28 predicted proteins | sample 3171461 | NCBI WGS metagenome assembly SERZ01 (sample SAMN06051861, study PRJNA518727) | freshwater metagenome | biome: subpolar coniferous forest; feature: holomictic lake; material: water; isolation source: holomictic Lake 227, 6 m depth | place: Canada: near Kenora, Ontario | collected... | reverse complement strand
ATTGAACCACCGCCAAGTGAGAAGCCGCGCAATACCAATGCGGCTCCTAAGACAAATGATCCTGCGCCTGCGGCTGAACCATCCGAACCAGCACCCTCAACAAGTCCTGCGCCAACATCCGAGCCAGCAACATCGCCAGACGAGTTATTGAATTCCACTACAAGTCAACCAGTCACTCCGCCTTCACTTGCTGGCGGTTCTGATCCTGCAGAAGCCTTAAAGAACGCGCGCGCCGCCATGGCGGACTCGCAATGGCGCACCGCGATTGACGATTGGACCACCGTGTTAAACGCGAATCCCGCCAACGAAGAGGCCAAAAAAGGCTTGCAAGACGCTCAATCCAAGTTGGGTCAGGGCGGCGGAAGTTTGCTTGACAGCGTCAGCGACGACATCACTTTGCGGCGTCAAAAGCTGCGCGTTGAATTTGAAAATGACATGTTTCGCGCGGGTGAAAAGCTGAATCGCGGCGATTATGCCGGCGCTCAAACCGACGCCAACATTGCCAAGCAATCATTGAATGTTGATCAGACCATCCTTGCTCCCGCGGATTTTGCAGCCATGAACGACCGCGCGACCGCGCTCATCGATCAGATCAATGAGTCGCGCCTTGTGGGTCAGCAACTTGAGCAAAACAAGCAACGCACCGACGCGCAAAAAACAATCTCGGATACGCAGCGCATGGCGCAACAGAAGCGCATTCAAACAATCAGCGAAATGCTGATGCGCGTTCGTCAGTTGCAAATGGAACTGAAATACGACGAGGCTTTGCAAGTCATCGATCAAATTTTGTTCATGGATCCAAGCAATCCAGCTGCGCTTGCCCTGCGCGACGTGCTTGAAAGCACCAAGATGTATCGACAATGGGCTGATGCACAGCGTCAACGAAATTCCGGTTACGGTCAGATTCAGTTGCAGGACATGCAGGCCTCTATTCCTCCCAAGATTAATTTGGCAGGTGATGGTCCACGCAGCACAAACGCTCTGATGACCTACCCCTCCAAAGAAGATTGGGAAGCGCTTTCATTTAGCAACACGAATCCTGATTTTGCGCCAATGGGTACCCAGCGCACGCAGGCGGATTTGGATCTTGCCAAGCGCATGAAAAAGGTTGTGACATACGGCGCGACCACCGACACTGGTGATGCAGGCACGCCGATCAGCGCGGCGCTGAATTCATGTTTTGCGGCAGGCGGCGGCTCTGGCGGCATTCCGTTTCACGTGAATTGGAAGGCGTTGGCCGAGTTTGAAGTCACCAAGGAAACTCCGGTTCTATTTGAGGGCGGAAATGTAAGCCCGAAAGTCATGCTTGAACGAATTTTGGAACAAGTGGGTGAGAGCAATCATCCAGTTGCTGAAATCATGGATGGTCAAGTTGTGGTGACTTCCGTGACCGCGCTGCAAAATCTTCCGGAATCTAAAAAGCCGCGAGTGTATGACCTGACTGATTTAGTTTTTAAATACCCAGACACAGTCACCGTGCCACCACTTTCTGTGAGTGGTGGCGGAAGTAGTGGTAGTGGTAGCGGCGGCGGTGGTGGCGGCGGCGGTGGTGGTGGCGGCGGTGGCGGCGGTGGTGGCAGTAGTGGCAGCAGTGGCGGCGAAGGATTTCCTCTTACGCCTTTCATTACCGAGGATGGCAAGAGCGGTCGAGTCAGTTTTTTAAAGACCCTGATTCAAAATACTGTTGATCCAGAAGCGTGGAATAGCGGCGCAACTATGGAGCCATTCGACACCAAGTTGGTCATCACGGCTCGACTTGATACGCACCGACAAATTGCGGATTTGTTGAAGCAGCTTCGTGAGGACCTTGCGTTGCAAATCAATGTTGAAGTTCGCGTGCTCAAGATTGACACCGACTGGTTTGAGCAAATTGGTTTGGACTTTGACATGTACTTCAATACCAATAATGCGCAGTATCAAAATGCGCTTCAGGCCGATCCAAATTTCAATTTGCGCGACTTCTTCTTTCAACAGGGCGGCAAAGGCCAAGTTGGTACTTTGAAGAACCCCGTGGTTTTCTCGGGTATTGGCAACCCTGCGGATGGCAACGCCGTAGCCACCGGTCAAGCCATTGGTTTGCCTGGAACAAGCCCCGGCACAATTCAATATCAGACTGGAGCCGTAGGCGTTCCTGTTGGCGTGGTGAAGAATGGAAATACATACGCCAATGGCGGCGTGAGCAACGGTTTGTCGGCCATCAATGTTCAACAAGAAGGTTTGCCGCTTGTGAACACTCTTGGCGCGGCGGGTATCAACGGTGTGTTCGGCGCTGCGGCGCTTGCGAACCCAGCATTGACGGTTGGTATGACATTCCTAGACGATGTTCAAGTTGATTTGTTGGTTCGCGCCACGCAGGCCGATCAACGCAACGTGCTTGTGACATCGCCACGGTTGACCATGCAAAACGGGCAGATTTCGTTTATCTCCGTGACTGACAATCAGTCGTATGTGTCTGGATTCAACAACGCATCGGGCGGCGCAACATCCACACCTATTGTGAGCCAGATTTCATCCGGCTTCTCGCTTGGGTTGCAGGGCGTCATCAGCGCGGATCGTCGCTATGTGAGTTTGAATGTGAGTTTCCAACTTCAGGGACCAATTACTTTTGCCCAAGTTGAATATCAACAAGCCATCACAACGGCGTCTGGTTCGTTCACGGGCCAGGGATCCATCGCGAAGAATACTTTCCAAACACCCAACTATCAGAACACCTCTATTGGAACCACAATCACCGTTCCAGATAAAGGCACTGCGGTTCTTGGTGGACAACGCGTCACCACGGATTACGAAGTTGAAGTTGGCGTTCCCGTGATGAGCAAAATTCCAATCGTCAATCGATTCTTCACCAACCGCATTAACTCCAAGACGGAGAAGACGCTGTTGCTCATGATTCGTCCTGAAATTTTAATTCAGCAAGAAACCGAAGACGTTCTCTTTCCTGGCTTGCGAAATCAACTCAGCGGAGCGGGCGGCGACGCCGGGATGTAATTCGATACGCTTTGTGAATCAATGATTTTGTGAATTTAAATTTGTGGAGAAAATTATGAGCAACCCAACGAGTGTCATTCAAATTTCCGAGGACGCGGGCGTGAAAAAAATCACATTCACCCAGCGCAGCATTATTGATGAAACCGTCATCCACCAAATTGGCAAGGACATTGTCACGGTGATTGATAGCGCGACAAAACCAAAGGTTGTGATTTCATTTCAAGGCGTTGAGCATTTGTCTTCCGCGGCGCTCGGGGTTTTGATCACTTGCCACAATCGCATTCGTGTGAAAGAAGGCCAGTTGTATTTAAGCGACATTCCAAAGCCAATCTTTGAAATATTCAAGATCACGAAATTGAACAAGATGTTTCAGATCGTGGATACCAGCGATGTTGCAATGAAAAGTTTCAAGTAATTGTATTGTTGCTCGTGGATCAACACATTGAGAAGCGAACCCTACATTCAAGATCAAATCCTGACGGATTTAAAAACCGATCTTGAAATAGTGCAGAAGGGTGTCGCCCAAGCCTTGGTCAATTGCAACTACACGGAGTTCGCGCAGTTCGCGATTCGCCTTTGTCTTGAAGAGGCCATTGTGAACGCATTTCGCCACGGCAACCGCAGCGAGCCTGGCAAGGTGGTGAAGTTTGTGTGCAAGATTGACCACGAAAGCGCGGAGTTTAAGATTGAAGATGAGGGACATGGATTTGATCCAGAGGGAGTGCCCGATCCAACCGCCGAGGAGAATTTGGAAATTCCATCTGGCCGCGGTTTAATGCTGATGCGTGCGTACATGAGCGAGGTCGCGCATTTGCCGCCTGGAAACATGCTGCACATGGTCTACAAAAATGGGCCAGATCCCGCGGATTGAATGCGTTTTTTCGCTTTGTGCATGCTGAAAACAAGCGAAGCGCAAACGCCTTCCTAATGAATTGTGTTGCTACGAGCCAATCTGGAAGTGAGCCAGGGCGATCCATTCTTGAACAGACAATGTTTCTGGTCTGCGCGTGCGGTCAAAGTCCGCTGGCAATGTGAATTGCCCCGACAGGCTGGAGCCAAGTTGCTTGCGTCGGTGTTGAAAGGCGCACTCCAATAGTGTGTGCAGATGGGTGGGAAGGATTGGCCGCGGTTGGTGCGGAGTGATTTCAATGATGGCGCTTGTGACTTCGGGTTCCGGCCAAAAACTTCCTGGACGGATTTCGGCCACCATGTGAATGGACGAATAAAATTGCGCCATGACGCTGAGCAAGCCCATTTCACTGGTGTCGGGCGCGGCGGTGAGTCGTTGCGCAACTTCTCGTTGAATGGTGACATGCATGCCCATGCAATGTGGAAAGTCATTCAGCAGAATGGCGATCAGCGGCGTGGCCGCTTGGTATGGCAAGTTGGCGATCAATCGAAATGGGCGTCCATTGATGGCGGCAATGATGTCAGGGTTCAGTGAATGCTTGCTGGCCAAGCAGTCTCCTTCGATCAGCGTGATGCGCTCTTGAAAACGCTCGCGGTTGAAAGCGGCCAAGTCGCGGTCCATTTCACAGGCGATCACGTGCGCATTGGCGGCGACCAATAGATCCGTGAGCGCGCCCGTGCCTGGACCAACTTCCAGAATGACTTCACCCGCGGAAATATTGGCGGCTTTCATAAGCAAGCGAAGCACGTTGTGGTCATGGAGAAAATTTTGTCCAAAGCGATGCTTGGGACGCAATCCGCGCGAGGCAAGAATGGCTTTGATTTCTGTGAGTGTTTGCACTGAGAATGTCAGTCAGAGTTGTGTGGAAGTTGCGTGAAATCGATTGATGAAATTGCTCAGCTATGTGGTGTAAATAGGTTCGAGAAGTTGATGCGTGTGCTTGGCTCAATTCAGAAGCGACTTCATATCGCGTCAATACGGTTTCACATCACCAACGGTAGCGGACGGTGTAGGTGATCAACTTTTCGGAGTTCGCGGGCACGTCGAGCGTGTATTCAATGGTGGTCGAGTTTTTCTTTTCAAAGGGTTGGCTGGTGGTTGTAATGTCCCAATTGCTCCAGCGATACAGTGGTTCGCGAACCAATACGGTGATTGGCTTGTCCTTGCGGTTGCGAATTTCAATCTTGAAAGACTCGGACATTTCGCGGCGGCCGCGGTCGGATTTGAAATCGGTTTGAGTGCGGGCGCCCACAACATCAAAGGCGGATCCCAAGCGCACCAGAACTTTTTCATCCTTGGGTGTGTGACCGATCAAATCTTCGCCGATAAATTCAAGCGAGCCGTCAGCGTCGTCGCGCTTGGAAACACGCAATTTGCCCGCTGGAAGTGGCATTCCCAAGTTGGCGGCGGCTTCGTTTTTGAAGCGAACAAAGACATCCACTTTGGTTTTTCCCATGGCGCCAAATTCCGGCTGGTCAATCATGCCGCCGCCAAATCCGTTGATGTCCGAGCCTTCGTACACCAAAAGTTTTTCCACGGGAATGTTGCGTGCGGTTGGAAACAACGCGATCTGTTCGCTGGAATTTTCTGGAATGTTCGCGGGGCGTGGCAGCGTGTAAAGATGGAATTCAAAAAATGATTTTTCCTGAAAGCCTTCGGCTGCGCCATCCGCCATGGTTTTCATCATCATCATCGGCGCGCCACGTCCACGGTTGTTGTTGCTTTGAGCGCGCTGCACATCGCCCGCGATTAATTTTAATTGCGCGTTCTCGTAGCTGCGGCCCGACACGTTCAGCATGGAAACCCACGCGGTCATGTCGGCCTTGGTGTCGGTGGGGTCAAGGATTAGGTTGTAATCGGCGCGCCAAGTGATGCCTGAAGTTTGATAGCTGGTCCGCACTTGGTGCGCGCCAGACTTTGCGGCAACAACGTCCCACAATAAAGTTGGACGTGTGCGCAATCCGCCTGGCAGCGCGCCAAGGGTCAATGTTGTGTTTGATTGATTCACAATTTGCACGCCGCCATCGGCGCCTTGCACAACAAGTTGCCCGTTGCGCGCCGCAAGAAGCGTTCCATCCACGCGCATGGGCGCGGTGTTCATGTCCACCATGGCGGAAATTTTTTGATCAACATATTTTTCCAGCAGTTTTTGCGGGCTTACAAGATCAAATTCAAAACGTTGATTGGTGACCACGGTGGATGGATCGGTCAAGTCTTCAAAGGCCACGGTGGTTGGATCAATGAAGGCCGCCACGTCCGTGAATGCCAACGAGCCGGCGCCTTGCGGCATTTCCACGCCGCGAATCTCGCGGATCACGCCGAAGCCGGGCACTTGATACGCGGCGGTTGGATCGTTGCCCTGGCGCTGCTGCGCAATCCACGTTTGCGGATCAAAGCTGGCCGCGTCGGCGCTTGAATACACGGTCAGGCTTACGGCATTGGCGGGGGCAGGTGCTGAAGGAGTGGTTGACGCCGGTGTTGCAATTGCAAGAAGAGCGTTGGTGTAAAGACATGCGGCGATGATGAATTGGATCATTTGAAAAGTGTACCCATGTGCACAATAGATTTTTCTTTGCGCAACATCAATTCAGGAACGCGTGCTTAACTTGCAAGAAATGATTTGTCGACATAAATAGTTGCCGCGATATTTGATACAACATCAATCGTGCAGCAAACAGATCCGCTTCTCTTTGACTTGATCATTATCGCCGTGAGCATTGTGAGCGGATGTTTTGGAGCCATGCTTGGTCTTGGTGGCGGCGTGATTTTAATTCCGGTTTTGGTTTCGGTTCTGGGCGTTGATGTAAAGAGCGCCATTGCAGCGAGTTTGGTTGCGGTGGTCACCACCAGTGGCGCGGCAGCGCTGATTCGCGGCCGTGATTCCATGAGCAATTATCGAGTGGGCATAACGCTGGAGGTTGCCGCGGGCCTTGGCGCGATCGCGGGCGCAATGTTGGCCACCATTGCGCCAGCCGATGTGTTGACCATGTTGTTTGGAGTGAGTTTATTGGCGACCGCGGCATTGTCTTGGCGCGGAGTGACCGACGCCGCGAAAGTGTTGCCTCAATCATGGTGGGGACGCATGTTGCAACTGGATGGCATTGAGGAAACCAAAGATGGAATTCGCGTGTACCACGTGCAGCGAGTGCCCGCGGGTTTGGGCGTGATGACCATCGCGGGTTTGCTCAGCGGCATGCTGGGCATTGGCTCTGGCGCCTACAAAGTTTTAGCCATGGATAGCTGCATGCGCATGCCTTTTCGCGTGAGCACAATCACCAGCAATTTTATGATTGGTATCACCGCGGCTTCTGGCGTGATGGTGTATTTGCGTGACGGAATGGTGGACCCAACAATCGCCGGCCCAGTGCTGATTGGAATTGTTCCAGGCGCCATGTTTGGCTCATGGCTAGTTCCAAAAATTCATGTGAACACATTGAAGAAAATTTTTCTTGTTGTGATTTTATTTGTCGGTCTTCAAATGATGCTCAAGGGCGGCAAGGCCTTATTGACATGACCAAAGAATTCCACAATTTGATGGATGAAGCCGAGTATTTGCAATCTCGTCAATTACAGCTGGTTTTACGCCGAATTCAGCGCTGGGGACTATGGGCGATTGTCATCACATCCATTGCTTTGATCTGTGCTGGTCTAGGGTTGGCGTGGTCGCGCGGCTTGTCGCACGAAAATATTCGCAGCGCGGTTTTGAACTGGCATTCATTGGCGGATTTCATTCGCGCCATACGCAGTGGTGATGCGGCGGCGTTGATGATGTTTGGAATTGCGTGCGGCATTGCAATGCCGTTTCTGCGCACATTGATTGTTGGAACCGGATTTATGCTGCAACGCAATTGGCTTCATGTGTGGATTACTCTTGTGGTGATCGGCATTATGTTGCTTGGGTTGTGGATCAAATAAAATAGATCGATTGCGCTTGCCGGCATTCAAGTGCCTGCATGCGCCGATTGTTCGCGATAGAAGATTGCGCTTTCGTCAGTGCGCAATGGCGTCTGCGCGGTGCTCACGTAGAACCGTCACTTTGATCTCGCCAGGAAAAGTCATCTCGGCTTCGACCTGCTTGGCAATTTCCTGAGCGATGATGAAGCAGCGAGCGTCGTCGGATTTTTTTGCATCCACAATCACGCGCACTTCTCGCCCAGCTTGAATGGCGTAGGCCTCTGACACGCCATGTTGTAATTTTGCAATGTGCTCAAGTTGCTCAAGGCGCTTGACGTAGTGCTCCATGCTTTCACGCCGCGCGCCTGGACGCGCGCCACTGAGCGCGTCCGCCGTGGTCACGATGGGTGTGTACGGAGTGGTGGTTGGAATATCGTTGTGATGACCGCCGATTGCGTTGAGAACGGCCTCGCTTTTTTCGTTGTGACGCTTGGCGAAATCCATGCCAATTGCGGGGTGTCCGCCCTCAATTTCGTGATCCATGGCTTTGCCAATGTCATGCAAGAAACCAGCGCGCCGCGCCACGGTTCCATCAAGACCAAGTTGATCCGCAATCAGTTGGCTCAGGAACGCAACCTCAATGGAGTGGCGCAAAACATTTTGACCATAGCTGGTTCGATAGTGAAGTCGACCCATCATTTCAATGATCTTCACATGCAGTCCGGGCACGCCCGCTTCCACGGCGGCTTCATTGCCCGCTTTCATCATGCGCTCATGAATGTCGTGGCGAGATTGTTCGACCACTTCCTCAATGCGCGCCGGATGCACGCGGCCATCGGCAACAAGTCGCTGCAACGCCTCAACCGCAACGGCTTGGCGCACGCGGTCAAAGCAACTAATGGCGATCACGCCAGGCGTATCGTCAATGAGAACATCCACGCCGGTGGCGCGTTCAAATGTTCGAATGTTGCGACCCTCGCGGCCAATGATGCGACCCTTGAGATCATCGGAAGGAATTTTCACGGAGCGAACTGTGGCGTCCGTGGCAGACTCGCCGCCGTAGCGTTGCATGGCCATGAGCGTGATCTCGCGCGCATTCTCGCGCGCCTTCAACTCCGCCTCTTCGATTATTTTGTGCTGCAGCAGGGCGGCATCGCGTTGGCTGAAGTCGCGCACTTCCTGCATGAATTGCTCGCGCGCCTGTTCTTGCGTCAGGCCGCTTACTTCGGCCAGGCGCTGGCGGGTTTGTTCCAACGTGCGTTGATTTTCTTCCAACACCAACTTTTGTTTTGCCTCTGTTTCCTGCAGGGATTGCGCGCGTTTTTCAAGGGTGCCCTCGCGGTGCTCAAGTTGTTCCGAGCGCTTCTCCACGGAAATTTCGCGGCGGCTTACGCGCTCTTGCGCGTCCTTGGTCTCGGCCAGTGATTGCGCGATTTGCTTGTCGGCGGCGGCGCGGCGATCGGCGACACGCCGCTCGGCTTCAAGTTCAAGGGCGCCCGCTTTGGCCGTGCCTTCAATGCGGGCTTTCTCAATCAGTTGATCGCCTTCACGACTCATGCGTTGCAACTTGCGCGCGGCAAGCGCCCACATGGCAACAACCGCAACGCCCGAAATCACAACAATGACGATTGAGATGAGCGAGGTGGGATTGAAAGCAGAATCAGTGGCGGGAATCGCCGCAAGTTGCGGCGAGAAAATCATCGGTGAAGGCATGGCGCCTCCTTTATTTAAAAATCAGACTGGCGATGCGCAATGCTCGCCGCTCCGAAATGCTTGCGACCGATGAGTGACTGTATCGCAGTGAAGTGATTCGAATCGGTCGAAGCCATCCGGCGCTTGGTCCGTGGAAGTTGGAATCCAATCGTGTTGGTCCGATTGGTTTAAGAAATTTGATTATGGTTTGAATTGCGTTCAGGGTCAACAGGTTCACCACCCCCGAACCCTTTAGACTGCGGGGGTGCCGCGTCTTCTCAACTGGTTCCTGGCCCTTGGTCCCAACAACGCAATCGCCCTGCGGATTGTCAAAGGCGGCAGCACTCGGACGCGCCATTTGCTGATTCGCTCGGTGTATTTGGGTGGTTTGATGGTGCTTGTTTTTTTCTCACTGCTTGGTCCCGGCGGCAATCTGAAAGATTTAGCGCAACGCGGCGCCAGCGCATTCACCCTGATGAGTTTTGGACAAGTGGCGGCGATTTGTTTATTGACGCCCATTTTTATGGCGGGCGCGATCGCGCAAGAAAGCAATCCAAAGACTTGGGAAATATTGTTGACCACGCCGCTTTCTAGTTTGCAAATTATTCTGGGCAATTTGTGTGGGCGATTATTTTTTGTGGTCGCGTTGCTGCTGGCCGCCTTTCCACTTTTTATCATGACGCAAATTTTTGGCGGGGTGCGTGGAAGCAGCGTTATGGCAAGTTTGCAAATTTCGTTTGTGGTTGCATTGGTCATGGGCGCCATTGCGATCGCGCTGAGCGTGTTCCGCAACGCCGGCAAGCGCAGTATTTTTATTTTCTATGTCGTGGTGGTGATCTATCTTGCCGCGACAACCGCGCTTGATCGTGTCGCGCGCGATCCCATCACCGTTGGCTCGACCGCGTCATGGACCACGGCGTGGACGCCGCTGAATCCGTTTCTCACTTTGGAAAGCGTGTTGTTGACCAATCACTATCGACCACGCGAGTTTGCGCAAAATGAAGTGGGCATGTTTCGGCAAGTGTGGTTTGGTGATCCACTGTGGGCGCAGACCTATCTTTCGTTGGCTGTGTCGCTGGCGTTGATCGTGTACGCCACATTGCGTGTGCGCTTCATTGGCAGTCGAACCGAAGTTGGCAGCTCATGGATTTCTCGATTGTCCCGCCGCATGAATTCACAAAATCAGCGTGTTCCACGGCATGTTTGGCGAAATCCAATCGCGTGGCGGGAAGTCCATCTTCGGTTGTCCACGCCGGTGGCGCGCTTCATGCGTTGGGGATTTCTGATGTGTGGTTGCGTTGTGGTCGCGGTACTTCTGGGCATGCATCGCGGTGTCGTCTTGAACACGTCGGTGCTTCGAATTATTTTGGCCTCCGTGGTGATGAGTGAAGTACTGCTGGCCGTGCTTCTAGCGGTGGGCGTCAGCGCGACCGCGGTCAGCCGCGAACGCGAGGATGGCTCGCTTGATTTATTGCTGACAACGCCAATTCAACCTGGAGAATATTTGTCCGGCAAACTGCGCGGCTTAATCACCGTGCTGTGGCCCATGATCGCCGTGCCATCGATCACATTGATACTGAGCGCGTTGTATGTGTTGTGCAATGGCATGGGTGCGGGCGGCGTGACCACGCCCGAACTTGTTGGCACCAGCAAAATGGATGTTCCATTTGTGTTGCCAATCGCAGCGGTCGTGTTTCCATTTGTGTTGACCGCGTTTCTTGCGTTCGTGGTCATGACTGGATTAAGTTGGAGCATTAAATCCAAAGGCGTGATTGGCAGCACTGTTGGCGCGATTGGAATTATTGTGGCCATCATGACAACGATTGGTTTGTGTGGCGCGGCCAGCGGAGGCAGCATTCCGCTCTTTGGACCAGCGATCAGTTGCTTAAGTCCGCTGAATTTAGTGTTGGCCACGGTGACGCCAGCGGACACCATTCCCGCAAGCATGGAGCTTCAATCGGGACTGACCGCATCTTTTGTGTTGGGAGCAACGCTGAGCGTGGCGCTGTATGTGGGAGTCACATTTGGCATGCACGCCGCACTGAAACGCTCTTTTATGATGACGGTGCGTCGGCTATCGGGGCTGAAGTAGCAGGCTCGTCAATCATGGTTTGAATCTCGGCCATGATGGTGCGCTCGGACGCTTCATCACGACCCACAGGAGTCCACGTTGTTTGCGCGCGCGTCGAACCATCTGTGACACCGGGTGTTGGTGTTTGCGTTTGACTAGTCAGCGTGGAACTCCACGTGTTGATGCGCATGCCATCCGTGAAATTGCGCTCCACAAATACACGCGCGCGGATTTCAATTGGACCCTTGTAGCTCTCCAAATCGAAACGCTTCAAGTCGTCGGTGGATCCGGGCGCGGCGGGACCAGTCATGGTGGCGATCGCCTCGATGGATTCAGGTTGCCAATCTTTTGGCGTAAAGACAAAGCGCACGCGACGTCGTTGGAACTGCGCGGTGTTCTCCGCTTTTTGCATCGCACCGGTGGAATCAAATCTCCATGGTTCAATCCAACTTCCAATTGTCTTGGGTTCAGATTCAATAATGCCCGTGGTGCGATCGGCGGCTTGCGGCGGCATTCCAGCGCTGCGACTCGCCTCAATGCAGGCCTCGAAAGCCTTGGAATAGTCGGCGGAATCAATCTCAATCACCGCGGGACCATTCATGGTGTTGCAACCGGTCAACAGGATCACGCAACTTGCCAACGCCGCAATTGTGGGCGCGCCGCAATGGCCAAGAATTGTGCGAATGGGTGACCGATCCATAAGTGCGCTCAGTGTAGTGTTCCTTTGACTAGCATCACGCCTGATCATGTTGTCCTTGTTCCTGCGCAGACTCGCTCTTATTCCTCCGCTGCTTTTGGCGATGTACACCATCACCTTTGCGTTGGCGTGGTTGATACCGGGCAACCCGCTTGAAAATCCAGAGGGTCGCCGTCCGCCTCCGGAAGTTGTTGAGGCCATGAAGAAGCAATATCGCTTGGACGACCCTGTGTCTTTTTATTTTGAATACTTGGGCAAGGCCAGTGGCGTCAGTTGGATGTTGGGAAAATCGCCGCAACCATTTGATCTTGGTCCAAGTTTGCGCCAGCCCGATTGGACCGTGAATGAAATTTTGCGCGACGCGCTTCCGGTGAGCGTGACGCTTGGATGCGCCGCCATGTTGTTGGCGCTTGCGATTGGAATGACCGCCGGTGTTCTCAGTGGATTGCGGCCGCGCGGAATCGTTGATGCGGCAGGACAAATCTTTGCGATGATTGGCGTGAGCATTCCAAGTTTTGTGATTGGCGCATTTTTACTTCTCATTTTTGCCGCGAAGTTGGGATGGTTTCCCGTGGGCGGATGGGGAAAAGTTTCCAACATTGTCTTGCCTGCCATCGCGCTTTCGTTGCCATTTTCCGCGGCGGTTGCGCGTCTTGTGCGCGTGGGCATGATCGAGCAAATGAACACGGAATACGCGCGCACCGCGCGGGCTAAGGGGTTGTCGCGGCCGCAAGTGGCCGTACGTCACGCATTGAAAAACGCATTTCTTCCAGTGCTCAGTTGGCTTGGGCCCGCCACCGCGGTGGCGCTAACAGGTTCATTTGTGGTGGAAAAAGTTTTCGCGGTGCCCGGCCTTGGCCGTCACTTTGTCGACGCGGTCTTGGGCAAGGACATCACGTTGGTCATGGGCATAACGCTGGCGTATGGACTTCTGGTGGCGCTGTTGAATTTAGCGGTGGACATGTTGTATGGATGGATTGATCCGCGCATTCAACAAGCATGATGCGAATTACTTTTTCATAGACATGCGACCAAGATATTGCTCAAGCCGCGGGTGGTGGCTGAGTCCATTCAAGCGCGCGGGGTCAAACATGTACACCGTGACGTAGTGACAAATTGGAATCATGGGCAGATCGCGCTCGGTGATGATGCGTTCGGCGTCCTGCAAAATTTGAAATCGGCGCGCGGGATCAATTTCGGTGGAGGCGTTGTCCAGCAGCGCGTCGAACTCGGCGCTTGAATATTTGCGATCGTTGTTGCCATCGCCGGTGCGGCATAAATCAAGCCACGTTGTTGGATCGCCGTAGTCGCCATACCAGCCACCGCGCGCAATCATGAAATCACCTTGTTTTAAAGCGTCTTTATAGCCAAGCGGGTCGCGGCTGCGCGGCGCGGATTGAATGCCCAAAGTCTCGTGCCACATGGCACTGAGCGCGCCAGCCATATCGCGGTAGCGGGGGCTTCCGGCTGAATACATAATTTCAACGGTCGGAAATTTTTCGCCGTTTTCATTTTCAATCACGCCATCGTTGTCGCGGTCTTTCCAACCAGCGCTGGCGAGTTCGGCGCGCGCGCGCGCGGGATCAAATGGAAGTCCCGCGGGAGTTTGATATCCAGGGATTGAATTTGGCGGAGTGAATGTTGTCGCCACATCCTCATCAAGGCGCGTGATGCTGTTGACAATGGTCGCCTTGTCCACCGACAGCGCAAAGGCGCGGCGAACCGCGGGATTGGCGAACGGATTGACGCGGCCATCGGATAATTTTGGACGGCAATTGAATGAAAAGAAATCCGTTCCAAAAGCGTCAAGCACTTGCAGGTTGGTTCGCTTGCCGCTCTTGACTTCATCAAACATGTCGCCGCGATATTCAACAATGGTGTCGGTGAGCCAATCAATGTCGCCATTCTCAAACGCCAATACCGCGGTGTTTGGATCCTCAATTGGAATGCTCTGAATTGTTTGGCTGGAAACATTCGCGGCATCCCAGTAATACGGATTTTTTTCAAAGCGCATGGAGCGCTTGGGCCGCCACTGCACAAGTTCATACGGACCATTGCTGATCAGCACGCCACCTTTGGTCCAACCCGGATCTTGTTGCAAAGTGGCGGTGCGTGGATTGATGGTTGCGAACTTTTCGACCAGTGGTGGATACACGGGGAAAAGCGCTGGAAACGCGCACAAATCAAGCCAGTACGCCACGGGTCGCGCCAGGCGCACCACCAGTGTGTGATCGTCAGGCGCGGACAAACCAACCTGCGTTGCAAAGCGCGATTCAGTTTCTTGCCACAGTTTTTGCGCGGCTTCGGCGCCGCCATCTGTCTTTGAAAAATCCGCCAACGCCTTTGTGCGCCACTCAAAAAATTCCTTGGCGCCGTCAATAGATAAAAAGAATCCGGTGTAATCCGCGGCCAGGTCGGGCAACATGGCGCGCCGCCATGCGTAGATAAAATCATGGCTGGTCACCGGCGCGCCACTGGACCAACGAGCGTCGGCGCGCAAATGAAATGTCCAAGTGCGCCCATCCTCGCTGCGCTGCCAACTTGTGGCCACGGCGGGCTCGGGTGTTCCATTTTCACCATTGACATTCACCAAGCCTTCAAAAAGACTTCGTGACGTGCGCACATCGTGTTGATAGCTGAGGCGTTGCGGATCAAGCGTGAAATTTTCCGACGTGTTGGCGTACACAATGTCCGCGCGTGGAAGGGGTCGATCAAGCAACACGCTGATGAGAATGAGCGCGGCGAGAAAAAGAAACGGCGCAAAAATTCGAACGCGGGGCACGATGCCCGAGGAACGCACTTAGCCGCCCTTGTTCTTTTGACTGGAAAAAAAATTCATCACGATGGAGACTTCGGTTGAGCGGCCGTTGAACCCAGGAGTTTGTCAATGACGCCCGCCAGAATTTCCACGCTCTTGGCGGATTGCGCAATGGACGCGTCCGCGGCGGCGGTGGATGCTCCAAGTTGTTTGCCAAGTTGGCTGGCGCTTTGGGTGATTGTTCGAATAGACGCGGAAATAGCGTTCTTTTCAGCGGGTGAGGAATTGTTGAGCAACATGTCACGCAACAAAATCATTCCTCGTTGCACGGCGAAAATTTCTTGCGAATCACTTGGTTTTGAAGCTTTGGTGACGGTGCCGGCAAGCACTTTCAGAAATTCATCGCGCGATATTTTCACCTGCGCACTCAATTGCGCGCTTTGCGATGCCATGGACATGGCTGACAAAGCCTGAAGATCATGCACGGCTGCAATCCAATTATTTTCCGCCTCAGCCGCTTCCCGAATGCGCCGCGCGGCGCTGTCAATTTGAGGAGCCGTTAAATTTGCCGAGGCAATGCAGCCTGACAAAAGGCGGCTGGCGCTGATGCGAGTCACGCCATCTTTTTGTATGGCGGGGGTCGCTTGTTCAATCAGAATGTCGAGCGCTTCTGGCGAACGAGTCCAGCGAATAATTTGCAGCAGGTTGCTGATTCGAAACTCATCGTTTGTGGCGATAATTTTTGTGACAAATGGCTTCAGGCTTTCAGAGCACGCGCGCCAAAAAATAGGCGTGGCGGTTGATTGTCGCAAAAGCGCAAGAACTTCGTTCGTCGCCTGCCTCACATTTTTGGGGTCGCCATTTGTAATTTGCCCGGCGCGGTCGGCTATGAAATCGTTGATTTGTTTTTGGCCAGCGGCATCAATTGCTTTTGTGCTCGACACATATTCTTTATTTGGTGGTGGAGTTTTGCCTTCCGTCTTTGCGGCTGGATTTGCTTTTGGTGGCTTGGCGGGGCCCTGCGCAAGCGCATGAATTGGCGTGAAAAAGAGAGCGAACAGAATGGCGATGGTGTGGAAATGTCTCATTTCAATTGCGACTTTATGTGGAAGTAAACATGTCTGATTTTGAATTTGACTGTGATCCTGAGCGGTATGGAAGGTTACACTGCAAAAATGATGCTGTCATTCGCGGTCTTGCTGTGTTCGGGTGTTCTTGCTGGAGGACCCGACAAAATAATTGAACTTGAGGCGACTCAACGACTTGGTATCGCGTGGAGCCGCGCCGCGATTCAGATTATTTATGAGCCCGCTGAACCCACTCCAGAGAACTACGCCGGCGCATTGGAGTTGGCGCTTTCGGCCGCCAAACTGACTCCGAACAATTCCGACGGTTGGCGCAATGTTCTTGAACTTGCGCAAGCCACCAGTGGTGGAGTTCCAAGGTCCGAAGTGATTGCAAATGACGCGGTGATTCAGCTTGCAAAGTTGGAGCCCAATGATTTGGTGATACGACTGATGCGCTTAAGCGACGCCGCGGAGCGTGGCATGAGCGCCGACGAACGCATTGCCGCATATGAGCATTTGTTGCAGCCAGCTTCGGTCGCAAAAATTTCACCGTTGGTCGCAAGCCGTCTTGAGTTGACTTATTCACAGTTGCTGCGCCGCAGGGGAGATGATGACGCGGCGTTGGCGCATTTGCGTCAATCGGTGAAATTAGATCCCGCATTTCCAGAGGCCACCTCGGAATTCGCCGCGTATCAGTTGCAAATCAACGCGCCCGCGGGAATTATCGCCAACGCGCTTGTGGACGCCATTCTTGCCAATCCAACCCAGACGTCGTTTTTGAAAGAGCTTGGAATGATGTGTTTGCAAGAGGGGCTGTATGCCGAAGCGGACATGTTGTATGGCATGGCGTGCCGCGTGTCGGACAAGAATTTTCAGATTGAAGAGTTTGACAAATTGATCGCGCAACAAATGCTGGCCCGTTGGGGGTTGGGGCAACACAAACTTGCGGCCGATTTATTCACGCGCCGCGAGCAGCAATTAATTGGAATTGTCCGTCGAAAATCGGAAAAAACCCAGCGCGCCGCCGCCAACATCATTCTGCCTTCAACCATGAACGCGATCAATGCAATGGTGACCAAAAGTGGCGCGCTGCCTGATTCTGAAAAATATTTCACGCAGGCGATTTCATCCATTGATGATGAAATTAAATCGAATGTCGACGCGCCGGATAAAAAATCCGAATTGCTGATAGAAAAAAGTTGGCTGGCCTTGTGCGTTGGACCAAGTTCGGAACTTGCTGAAACTTGGATCAAGGAGGCGCAGGACACTCAGCCGCTCTCGCCGGAAGCCGTGTTGAAATTTCAAGGCTGGTACAAATTGAGAGCCGGCAATCCTGAGGAGGCGATCGTTATTTTGCAGCCCCTTGCGGAAAAAAATATTGGCGCGCGCTTGGGTTACGCCTTGGCATTGGCGAAAATTGGCAAGTCCAAAGAGGCGGCGAAGGAATTTCACTTCATCGCACGAACGGCAAGGGCGGAAGCGGTTGGCTTGTTTGCCGCTGATCAGTTGTTTGAAATTGTGAAGACCCGCCCGGGTCCCTCTTCCAAGGCTTCGGAAATTCAAAGCGCGGTCGCTCGCTTTCCGAAAGGGTTCGCCAACTTCGCCAAGGATGAAAGTCAATACATCAACATCAATGGGGAATTTCTTTCAACCACCGCGAAACCATTTGAATCATTGCCATTCAAAATTGACATTACAAATGCAAGTCCAATGCCGCTGGCGATTACTCCGGATGGCCCGATTGATTCGCGAGCCGCGATCAGACTTGAGGTCATCGCCATTGGAAGTCTTCCGCAAAATTTAGAGCCGATTATTTTTCCAATCGACAGAAATCTGCAACTTGCGCCCAACGAAACAATGTCTTTTGTGATTGATTTGGAGCGGACGCAGGCCGCGATTGATATCGCCAACCATCCACTTGAGGGCGTGAATCTGCAGGCGGAACTCATCACAAACTTCAAATTGACAATTGAAAATTTGTTGCCTGGATATCTAGGACGAGTGACGCTGAATAATTCCATTCGTATTTCACCCATTCTTCGCGACACCACTTGGCGTGAGGAGGCTCTTGGAAGCATTCGTCAATGTGACAAGCCGGATGATTTGACAACGCTGGTGTTGTTGGCGTTTGATCTTGCAAGTCGAAGCAAGGAAAGTGGCGCGCAAGAGGAAGTGAAAGAGGGATGGACGGAAATACTGGCGGCGTGGAAGCGATTGCCGCCCGCGGCGCAAGCCTGGACGTTGATGGTTTTGCCCAAAGAACCGCTGGATATGACAGCGCCGATTGCGAAGGCCGCCAAAGAATCCCAGGATGCGCGTGTTCAAATGAGCGCGTTGTTGCGATGGGTGGATTCTGAAAATGATGAATTTTTAAATACGATCACGCGCGGCTCCAATGAGCCATTGATCACGGTCGCGGCAAGCGTGCGCAGTTGGATTGAAGGCAAAGTGCGCCAAGCGGCCAAGTCGAATCAATCGCTTGACGAGGCTGGAATTTTAGGTGGAACTGTCAAGGAGAGAGAGGTCACCCCTCTTCCAGCGAAGACGCCGTGAGTTCTGGTTGCCAGTGTTGATTAGTTCACCGCGCCAACATTGACTGATTCGCCGCCGCGTGTTGAACGACGCACGCGAAGACGCGTGTGCAACATTGGCCACGCCGCCAAGCCGGCTGGAATAAAAATTATAATTTCCGCCACGCGGCCAAGTAGCTCGGCGGAAAGCGCGTCGGCAAGCGGCACGCCCGCAATCAGTGGCGCCAAGAAACCAACGCTCCATTCACGAATGCCAATTCCATTTCCAACAAATGGAATGGTGTTGGCCGCGTTTGCCATGCAGGCCAACGCCAAAGCCGCAGGCGCGTCAATTGGTTGCCCGATCAATTGAAATGCAATGTGAATGCGCAGCGCCCAGACGCATGTTTCGATGACGCGCACAAAAAATGCCGCGGCAAATTGGCGCGCGGTGTGATTGCGCAAAAATGGAGCCAGCAGAATGGGCGACAACACCGCGGCGCCCCACGACAAGTGCGTTGCATGCGTGAGCGCAAGGCCCGCGCCAATCCAAAGCGCCGCGATTGCGGTGAGCGCGGTGGATTGAATGGCAATCAACACGCTGATAGGCACCGCAATTCCATGCACTTGGTGGTGAAAGGCAATGCGGCCAATGAGCCCAGGTTGCAGTGGAATAAAATTGCCCAGCGTGCTGGCGCATATCAGCGCGAGCATTTCGCGAAACTGAACTTCGATTGGTGGACGTGTTCGATTGGTGAGAATCAGCATGCACGCCGTGGTGCACAGCGTGATCAGCGCAACGCAACCCAGTAGCGCGGCGAAAAGAATTGGCGACGCGTGCGAGAGATGTTGCCACGCTTGGCTTGCGATCGTGCCGCTGCGCGCGATGGTCCATACAGCGGCGGCGAGCAAGCCCAATCCAACGACTAGGCCAAGTTTTTTAAAGTGGCGGCGTTGGTTGGTTTGCAGGGGTTGGTCCATTATTGCGTGGCCGTGGAGGCGTCTGGAATAATTCCAAGATCTTTCACGGTGAAGAGCGAATCAAAGGTAATTCCGGCGGCTTGAATATTTTCGCGCGCGCCTTCCATGCGGTCGATCACGCTGACAATGGCGGTGATTTCCGCACCGCCTTCGCGCAACACCTTGGCGGCTTCAAGCGCTTGGCCGCCAGTGGTGGCGACATCCTCCACAATCATCACGCGGTCGCCGCGCTCCAACTTGCCTTCCAGTTGCTTGGCGGTTCCGTATTCTTTTTTCTGGTTGCGAATAAAAAGACAGGGCAGTCCGCTGGCCATGCTGGCGGCGGACACAAGCGGAATGCCGCCCAACTCTGCGCCAGCCAAGCGCGTGGTTCCGGCGGGAATGCGCGCCGCGAACAACGCGCCAAGCTCGCGCAAAATTTCCGGGCGGGTGCTGAACAGATATTTATCCAAGTAATAGTGGCTGGTTTTTCCACTGCGCAGCGTGAAAGTTCCGCGCAACATGGCAACTTTGGCAATTTCTACGGCAAGCGTGGTTCGATTCATGCACACAGAATAGTGGCTTGACCTTGAATTGTTCGCGCCAGAAAACGCTCTGTCGCAAGCACTGTGCGCGCTTAGAAATTGCAACTACACTCTCACCCCTGTGGCAAGCGTCGTCTTTTATTTCCAAGTGCATCAGCCGTTTCGGTTGCGTCGCTACTCCGTGTTTGACACAGATCCGTTTTACTTTGACGCCGAGGCCAATGGAACCATTTTGCAGAAGGTTGCCAACAAGTGCTATCGACCAACCACGGAAAAAATTCTTGATCTGGTGAAGCGCCACGAGAATCGTTTTCGCGTGAGCTACTCCATTAGTGGCGTTGCGCTGCAGCAATTTGAACAGTGGGCGCCCGACTTGATCGATTTATTCAAGCGGCTCGCCGACACGGGAGCCTGTGAATTCTTGGCGGAGACCAGCCATCACTCGCTCAGTTTCTTGTTCAGCCGCAAGGAATTTGATGAGCAAGTCGCCATTCAAGAAGCCATGATCGAGCGGCTCTTTGGTCAGAAGCCAAAGGTTTTTCGCAACACGGAATTGATTTATTCAAACGAAGTTGGCGGGCATATCGCGTGGTTGGGCCGGCACAAAGGCGTGGTGTGCGAAGGCGTTGATCGCCTGCTTGGTTTCCGCAATCCAAATTATGTGTACGCGGTTCCTGGAAATGGTTTTCCAGCCGGCCGTCCGCCCATGCCGCTGTTGTTAAAAAATTATCGCTTAAGCGACGACATTGCGTTTCGTTTCAGCAATCGTGATTGGAAAGATTGGCCGCTGTCCGCCGAGAAGTTCGCGGGCTGGGTGAATCAAATCAATGGCGATGGAAATTTGTGCAACCTGTTCATGGACTATGAAACATTTGGCGAGCATCAATGGGCGGAGACTGGAATCTTTAATTTCCTAGACGCGCTGCCGAAATATATTTTTGATGTGAACCCTGGGCAGAATGAATTCTTAACCGTGTCGCAAGCTATTGAGAAGTTTCGACCCGTTGGTGAATACGATGTTCCTAAGCCGATTTCGTGGGCCGACATGGAGCGCGATTTATCCGCGTGGCTTGGAAATCCGTTGCAGGACAACGCCGTGGAGGAGTTGTACAGAATTGAGCCCGCGGTGCGAGACAAGCATTTGAAGGGCGACCCATATATTCTGGAGGATTGGCGCAAGCTGACCACCAGCGACCACTTGTACTACATGTGCACCAAGTATTGGTCCGACGGCGACGTGCACAAATATTTCTCGCCGTATGACAGTCCTTATGACGCGTACATCAACTTCATGAATGTGCTGGACAACTTGCGCACGCGCGCGGGGGCGTGATGTTGTCGCGCGCTTTGTTCAGGCGCTGATTCATCTTCTCAGTATCAAATGAAATCGCGGGAAATCAGGCCCGAATTGTGGGTTGAGCAACTGCGGAAAAATTCAGCGCGCGCTTACGCTTTGTAATAGTCGCGGTACCACCGCACAAAATTCGCCACGCCAATATCAATGGTGGTGGAAGGTTGGTAGTTCATGTCGCGCGCCAAGTCGCTGGTGTCGGCGAATGTGTCGGGCACATCGCCAAGTTGCAGAGGCAACATTTCCGTCTTGGCTTTTTTGCCCAGGCATTGCTCCAACACTTCGATGTAGCGCAACAACTGCACTGGCCGCGAGCACCCAATGTTGTACAAGCGCCACGGCGCGCTGCTGCTTGCCACATCTGGTTTTGACGCGTCAAACTTTTCATCCACTGTTGCAATGCGATCAGCGGCCGCGATCACGCCACGCGCAATATCTTCAACATAGGTGAAGTCGCGCGTGTGCTTGCCGTGGTTGAACAAGCGAATGGGTTCGCCCGCAAGAATGGCCTTGGTGAAAAGAAACAGCGCCATGTCGGGGCGACCCCACGGACCATACACCGTGAAGAAGCGCAGACCGGTTGTGGGCATGCGGAAAATGTGGCTGTACGAATGCGCCATGAGTTCATTGGCGCGCTTGGTTGCGGCGTAAAAAGTCATGGGGTGGTCGGCCGTGTGGTGCGGCGAAAATGGCTGCGTGGTGTTCAGACCGTACACGGAACTTGTGCTGGCGTAGACCAAGTGCGGCACTTCGCTGTGGCGGCAGCCTTCCAGAATGTTGGTCATGCCAACAAGATTGCTTTGCGTATACGCCATTGGATTTTCAATGGAGTAGCGCACTCCGGCTTGCGCCGCCAAGTGAATCACGCGGTCGAACTTGTTGTTGGCGAACATGGACTTCATTCCATCCGTGTCGCACAAATCCAATTGAGTGAATGTGAAATCTCTGCGCGCTTGAAGCCGAGCAAGGCGCGCTTGCTTGAGCGAGGGGTCGTAATAGTTGTTCATGTTGTCAAGACCAACAACGCGGTCGCCGCGGTCAAGCAATTGATGCGCGGTGAATGAGCCAATAAATCCAGCGGCGCCGGTGACAAGAATGTTCATGCGCTCATTCTATTGATTCATAAATAAAGCAATGCTTTGCGTGGGTATGCAATTTGAACACAAAGGTCACGCGCAAATACAAGTCAATACATGCAATTGATGGCAATGCATGCGGTTCGCAGTCATGCGCGCGCGGGAGCGTCTAGAGGTTCAGCGCGCGAAGAATCGCGGCGTCGATTGGCGTGGCGTTATATTTTTCTTGCGCAATGCGGCGGCTTTCCGCGCCCATGGCGGCGTTGCGCGCGGGATCATGCGCAAGTTCAAGCATGGCTGCGGCAAGTTCGCTGGCGGAATGTGTTGCAACAAGCAAGCCGTTCACGTTTAGTTGAATGGGATCGCGGCACCCAATCGCATCGGTTGAAATAATTGCGCGGCCCGTGGCCATGGCTTCAAGCACAACCTTGCTTGTGCCCTCGCGGTATGAAGGCAGCACAAAAGTGGTGCACTCGCCAAGGTGCGGACGCACATCTTCCACTTCATCGACCACGTTGAAGCAGCCTTCTTGCTCCCAACGCGCAATATCGGCGCGGGTGAAACTGCTGGGATTGTCGTCCCACGCGCAGATCAGCGTGCAGCGAATTGCGGGATTGCTTGCGCGGACAATTTTGCAGGCTTGAGCGAATTCCGCAACGCCCTTGTCTTTCAGTGGTCGACTGATCATGAGAAAGTGCGTTTGTGTGGGAACGGGTTGCGCCGCAAAGAAATCAAGATCAACGCCCGAGCCCGCGATCATGTGCACGCGTGCGTTGGGGACATTCGCCAGTACTCCAAGCGCGGTAAGTTCTTCGCGGTCAGTTGCGTTTTGAAAGAACACCGCGTCGCATGCGGCAAGTGATCGTTTATAAAGACGCGTGGAGAAAAAGCGAATGCATCGCCGTGCAAGCGATTGACCCGTGAACGCAAAGCCAAGACCGGTGACAAGAGCAGCGACATTTTTCACGCCCGCCCGGCGTGCGGCAATCGGACCAAACGCAATGCACTTTGGGTTGTAGGCAAGCAACGCATCCACGCGCTGCGCTTTTAAAATGTCGCTGACCGTTGTTTGAAATTGCAAATCCCGCAGCGGCGAAATGGTGCCGCCGCGCAGTGGAGTGTCAAAGTGTTCAACGCCAGCCTCATGCAAGCGATGCCGCGCGCGTGCGCTTGCTGGCGAAGTGAGTGCAATCACACGGTGGCCGTTGGCTTGCGCCGCGCGAATGAGACTGCCGCGAAACGCAAGCACGTGTTGCGCATTCTTACCTAAAAGCGCGAGTGTTTTCTGGGTCATAGGGCGTGTCGCAATCTTTCGCTAATTGCTTTCATCGCACGCTTAATTTCCTCAAGGAATGTATTGGCGCTCATGACGTTGGCTTCCAATGTTCAACCCACGCCATCCACATCAGCAACGCCCACACTTTGTGTTGATGCCCGCCGCCACCCGCGCAGAGTTGGCTCCATTCGCGCGCCACAACTTCCGCGTTTAGAAATCCCTGTTCGCGTACACGCGACTCGCTTAGCAAATCATTGGCCCATTCTTTCAGCGGTCCACGCAGCCATGACTCAAGTGGAATTGCAAAACCCATTTTGGGACGGTCCATGAGCGGCGCTGGAACAAATGTGTTCAACACTTGCCGCAGAATCCATTTGCCCTGACCGTTGCGCACCTTCATATCGGCGGGCAATGTCCACGCGAATTCAACAAGTCGGTGATCAAGCAGCGGAATGCGCGTTTCCAAACTTGCCGCCATGCTGGCGCGGTCAACCTTGGTCAAAATGTCATCCACCAAATACGTTGTCTGATCAAGCCACTGCATGGCGCGCAACGCGTCGGGCATATTGGCTTGCGTGCACGCATCAAGTGCCGCGGAGTTGCGCTGCGAATCAATGACCAGATTTTCTGGATGGCTCCATGAGCTGACCAATGCCAGATAGGCATCGCTCCACTCTTTGCACTTTGCCAACGACGCAAGTTTGTGCAAGTGATCGCCAAACTGGCTTGAGCGTAATGCGCTGGGCAATATTGGCATGGCGAATTTTCCAACAGCATCAAGTTGCTTGGTGGAAAACATGCGGATCATGGACGCGGCGGTCGCGCGCAGTGGCGTGGGAATGCTGCGCAGCGCGGGCCACACGTGATCCATCATTCGATGTCGGTTGTAGCCGGCAAAAATCTCATCACCGCCGTCGCCAGAAAGCGCCACGGTGACATGTTGCCTTGCCGCTTGACTGATGAGATACGTTGGAAGCTGGCTGGAATCCGCGAACGGTTCGTCAAACATTTGCGCAAGCAGGGGAATGGCGCCGCGCAGTTCGTTGGCCGAAACTTCCACACTGGTGTGGTCGGTCTTTAAATGTTTCGCCACCGTGTTGGCGTGCATGCGCTCATCGGATTGTGTTTCTTGAAAGCCAACCGTGAAAGTGCGAATGGGCCGCGGCGAAAGTGATTGCATGACTGCGGTCACAAGCGTGGAATCAATTCCGCCGGAGAGAAACGCGCCAACTGGAACGTCTGCAATCATGTGGGCTTCAACCGCCGATCGAATCCGCGTGAGCAGTGCTTCCTGGGCTTGCACATCGTTGCCAACAAACGGTTCTGCAACTCCGCGCTCCGCAATGGCGCGCGCGTTCCAATACATGTTGGTCTGTGTCGCACCCGTATCCATATTGATGGACATAATGTGCGCGGGAGCAAGTTTTGAAATGCCTTTCCAAATTGTGCGCGGCGCCGGCACATACAGAAATTGAAAGTAGTCAGCCAGCGCGGCGCGGTCGACGGCGCGCTCAAAGTTTGGCACGCACACAATGGCTTTCAGCTCACTCGCAAATGCAAACGTACGTGTGTCGCCTTGGCCAATCCATCCAAAATAAAGCGGCTTGATGCCAATCCGATCACGAACCAAATGCAGTGTTCGTTCCTGCGCATCATGAATTGCAAACGCGAACATGCCAACCGCGCGCCGTGCCGCGCCTGGCACGCCCCACGTTTCTACGGCGGCTAAAAGAACTTCAGTGTCGGAATGTGAGCGAAACGCCACGCCCAACGCGCTCAATTCATCGCGCAACTCTTGAAAGTTATACATCTCTCCGTTGAAGACCAATGTGAAGCGGCCGCTGTGTGATTGCATGGGCTGCGCAGCGGCATCCGTGCAGTCAATAATTTTCAACCGCGTGTGAGCCAAGCCTGCGTGGGTCGGAGCATGAAACCAAATTCCAGACGCATCAGGCCCGCGGTGTGAAAGCGTGTCGGCCATGTCGCGCAGAAAGCCTTGCATGTTCTTGAGCGAACATGAAAAATCAATAAGACCCGCTATGCCACACATGCATTGCCATTCCACAACCGATTGGTGTTTGTTCGGCACGGTGCGCTAGATCGCGCACTGAATACGGACATAAAGGCGGGCATGAAGTGAATGTTATAGCTCAACTCATTCTGTTTCATATTTTCGTGGCCTATTGATTTGAAATAGAAATTCACTATCATGCATTTGTGCGAAATTCTCTCGTGCAAATGACTGGGGCTTCGAAAGTCTTTATTGCGGCAGCATCCGACGCCGTGTTGTCTGTTGCATTATTGTTTGTCGCCTATGCGCTTGTGCAAACAGACGTATTTGTAGCCTGGCACTCATGCCTGCCACTCTTGATATGGGCGGCAATCATCGCGCCGATCTGTTTCTATTTCACCGGTTTATATAAAGAAATTACGCGTTACATCGGCCCCATTTTTGCCGTGCGAGTGGTTGCGGGCGTGGCGTTGCTGACAGTCGCGCTTTTGATTGTTTCGTTTTATACAACTCGAGTCGCCAATCTTCCGCGAACTGTTCCTGTAATTTATTTCGTTCTGACCACCCTCGCTGTTGGGGGCACGCGGCTTGGCGCGCGTTGGTTGTTGTTGGGCAAGGGCGGTCATTCAAAGAAGTACAAAGTGGCCATCTTTGGCGCCGGCGCGGCTGGTATTGGCTTGCACTCCGCGCTCATTCACGGCCGCGAACAATCCGTGGTTGCGTTCATTGATGATGATCCAAAACTTCAGGGAAGAAAAATTCGTAATGTGCCGGTGTATTCCAGCGAAAAACTTTCGGAGGTGTTCACCAAGCATGACATCAAGGCGTTGTTGTTGGCGCTTCCTTCCGCAAGCCGCGCGCGCCGCTTGAAACTTGTGGAGAAAGCAACGGCGCATGGCGTGCGCGTTCTCACAGTGCCAACTTTGGCTGAACTTGACGATGGTTCCGCATCCGTTGGGCAATTGCGCCCCGTGAAAGTGGATGATTTGCTTGGACGCACTCCCGTTGCCGCCAATGAAGAATTGATGCATCGGCACATCACTGGCAAAAGTGTCTTGGTCACGGGCGCTGGTGGATCGATTGGTTCCGAACTCTGCCGAAAAATTGTCGAGGCGGGTCCAACGCGCTTAGTTCTTTTGGATCAATGTGAACACAATTTGTATGTGATTGAAAAAGAAATCCGCCACATGATTGCAAAGCGTGGCACGGAAATGTTGCTGGAGACCTCGCTTGGATCGGTGAACGATCGCGTGTTGCTTGACCGCTTGTTTGTGGCGCAGCGCATTGAAACGGTGTATCACGCCGCGGCCTACAAGCATGTACCTATTGTCGAAAAGCACGAGACCGCGGGCGTGGAGACCAACGTGTTTGGCACGCTCACCATGGCGCGAGCCGCGCTGCATGCCGGAGTAAATGCGTTTATTTTTGTATCAACTGACAAGGCTGTTCGACCCACAAGCGTCATGGGCGCTAGCAAGCGGCTAGCGGAAATTATTTTGCAATCCATGAATGAAATTTCAAATGGACGCACGGTTTTTTCCATGGTGCGCTTTGGAAATGTTCTTGGATCTTCAGGTTCCGTCATTCCGCTGTTTCAAGAGCAACTTGAACGCGGGGGTCCCGTGACCGTCACGCATGCGGAAATGGTGCGCTATTTCATGACTATTCCAGAGGCGGCCTCGCTTGTCATTCAGGCTGGCGCCATGGCCAAGGGTGGCGAGGTGTTTGTGCTTGATATGGGTGAGCCCGTGAAAATTATTGATTTGGCAAAGAACATGATTCGTCTTGCGGGGCGCACGTTGCGTAATGAGGACCACCCGTCAGGTGAAATTGAAATTCAAATCACGGGCATGCGCCCTGGTGAAAAATTATATGAAGAATTGCTCATCAGTAGCGACGCCACCACGACAGAGCATGTCTCTATTGGTTTGGCGCGCGAGCCATTTGAATCGTGGAATTCGCTGGAAGCCAAATTGGATCGCTTGCAAACCGCCGTCGATCAACGCGATGATGGCGTGGTGCGTAAATTGCTTGGTGAACTCGTTGGTGGATATCAAACCAACACCGTGAAATCACACTGACCCGCTTGTGATCGCGCCGATCTGCGTTATGCAGATTGCCGGCTCAACCAACACTCCAATACAAGCAATGACCAACGCCGCTGTGCCGCGTGATATGGCGTTGCAGCGGGGCTGGCCAACAATCCACGCAATGCAATTCGGTTTGTCATTTGGCAAACTCGTGATTGCGGATGGAACAGCGTTGATTCACACAGTTGCGATAAGGCGTGTTCGGCGCGCGGGATGATGATGGAATTGTTGTTCTGCAGAATTCGCGCAATCAATGGTTCAGGGAAATAACGGCGTAATAGCTGCGCAAGCACTTCGCGATCGATCGTTGCCCCAGGACGCATTGACGTTTGTTGTTCAAATGAATGTTTCGGTTTCGTGACCATTCCAGTGACCGGCGCTGATGCAATCGTGGTGACTTGATGATTTAAAAACGGCGTGGCGACGGCAAGTGAGTGATGCGCTGAAATTTGATTCAGTAACGCGATGTTGCACAATTGTGTTTCAGTTTGTGTTCGCGCGGCAGTGGTTGCGGCGCGCTTTTGCAGCAACGAGTCGATCAACGACATGGTTGGCTTGGCTGGCAAAGGGATTTCACGAATGCCGTTGAGAGCGTGCGCGGAATTCGCGCGCGCGAACGCGGCGTTTGCATTCATGGTCAGCGAATCAAGCGAGCCAATGGGCTCATCCAGTGCGCTGGCGACACGATTGAGCAACTCGGAAAAATCTTCCAGTGTTTCGCCTTGATGATGAATTGCGCCAAGATGTTGAGCGATGTCCGTTGAAAGAGTCGCATGGTTCGCATAAAGCGAATCCTGCACCGCGCAGGTGTGTGTTTCAAGTTGCAATTCCAAGCGGCACATTGCCGTCAAGAGCGCGTCAGCCGGTGTATTAGTGCGCATGATGTGAACACTGTTCGAACGAAAGCGCGATTGCTGCAAAGATTCAAGTAAGGCCCGACGCAGCAATTCACTTTGCTCAGAGAGAGTGAGTTGAGCCAGATGTGTTTGTGCCCGAAGTGGTTGGGCATGTTGTGAATGATGTTCAAGATGCGTGTTGCAAAACGTGGACGAATGCAATTCTCCGCACAGAGGCGCGAGCATTGTGACAACACCACTCGCGGCTGGATCACCTTCACGAATAGAAATCAGGCTGGCGCTGGCTAGCAACGGAGCGCAGTCCAGTTCCACAAATCCGCCCGCGCACACTTTGCGCGCGCCTTGATATATGGATCGCGGCGCGGTCACGCTGCCTTGGACAAGATATTCGTTGATCGCCTCTTGATCCAACGTTGCGTTGAAGCCCGGAATCACTTTCAACGCGCGCAATTCACTTGCAAATGCAAGCCATCCGCGACCCGAAGCGAAATACAGGGGCTTGCAATCAAAGGCATCGCGCGCCAACAATAATTTTTTAAGGCGATCATTCCAAAGCGCCAATGCAAAGGGAGTATCAATGGCGCGCAGGGCATCAACGGGGCTCTTGGTTGGATCGGCGAATACGCGCGCCAATTCTGCCAGTGCGGGCGGATGTTGATTGGATTCAAGAGTGGCTCCATGCGTGGCGGCAAGAGCGTCGCCGTCATACACAATTTGTATTTGCGCCGCGGAGTTCGCCAAGACCGCGGTGCGTGAAGTCAATAAGTGGCAATCAGACAAGGCAACTTGAGTTTGCTCACCCATCCACAGCGAGTCGCGTTCAAAGCCGCGGTGAATCATGGCATGCTGCATTTGGGCCATCAATGAGGCAAGTTTTTTACCGGTGAAGCCAGCGCCAAAATCAATCAGGCCGCAAATACCGCTCATGGCGCGCGCTCAACGGCAACTTCTTTGGCGGGGAAAAGTTTCGCCGCCACCAAGCCAAAATATTCTTTGAGACACGTTTCTGTTTGATCCAGCGCTTGACCGCGCGGCAAAAGCATGCGCCATGAAAATTGCTCATCAATTCCGGCTGTGAGATAGTGGCAAGGAAGTTCAACCACTTCAAATCCAAGCGCGCGAAATTGCATGGCGGCGCGCGGCAAGTGAAAGACACTGGTGGCGAGCAAAATCTTCTTCACATGAAGACTGCGCAATTTCGCGGCGTGTTGAAGGATCTCCATCTCCGTGTTCACTACTTGTGGACCAACCACGATCGCGTTTTCTGGAATTCCAAGTTCCAGCGCCATTTGCTTTTGAAAATTGCCCTCGCTTACGGCGGGTTCATCTATTTTTCCACCGCCACCAAGCACCAGCAACGGCGCTTTACCAAGTTTGTACGCCTCAACCGCCGCCCGAAATCGATCGGCGGTGGCGCTTAAAAAATAAGTCTGATCAAGTTGATCGCGGTGCCAATGAAAGGAACTTCCAAGCACCACAACCGCGTCGCACTGTGGCGCATCGGCGGCGCGAAGTGGCGCAACCATGCGCTCCAAACTTGCGGCCAACCATGTCGCAATCAACGGCGTGCATGTGACATATAAAATCACCGCGCCCAATATGTTCAGAAGCGCGCCAACGCGCCAAGCAGGCGCGTTGCAACGCGCGCGATTACGCCATATCAAAATCAGGCCCACAACAATCAGCAACAACGAAATTGTTGAAGGCATGAAGAATGGCAGCCACCATCTCGGTGTGGTAAGAAACATGGCGCTTGAAAGAGTAACCCGCATTCGCACGGAGTGAGAACTATCCGTATGCTTTCTTGCATGACACCATTCATGGGCGAATTTGTGGGAACCGCACTCTTGGTTTTAATCGGAGATTCCGTGGTCGCCAACAATTGTTTGGCGCGCACCAAGGGCAACAACGCGGGTTGGTTGGCCATGTGCGCCGGGTGGGGCCTGGCGGTTTTTGTGGCGGTGTATTGCGTGGCTGCTTCAAGCGGCGCGCATTTAAACCCCGCGGTCACAATTGGGTTGTGGTGCGCCGGAGTGTTTGATGGCGCCAAAGTGTCGTCGTACATCACCGCGCAAATGCTCGGCGGATTTGTGGGCGCGGTGCTGATGTGGATTTCATATTTACCGCATTGGGGAAAAACTCCAGACGGGCCAACAAAGCTCGGCGTGTTCTGCAACGCGCCAGCCATTCGCGCGCCGCTGTCAAATTTTGTAACGGAAGTCATTTCCACCGGCATTTTAATTTTTGGAATTCTGTCGCTGAAAGACGCTCAGTTGAACATGAACGATGGCAGCGTTGTGAAAATGAGCCTGGGCGCTATTGGAGTGTTGCCCGTGGCGTTGTTGGTGTTTGCGATTGGTTTATGCCTCGGCGGCTCAACGGGCTACGCCATTAATCCCGCGCGCGACTTTGCTCCGCGCATTGCGCACGCGTTGTTGCCAATTCCGAACAAGGGTTCAAGCGATTGGGGTTACTCGTGGATTCCAATCTTTGGTCCGCTCGCTGGTGGTTTGTTGGCGGCGTGGCTTTTCAAAGCGCTGAATGTGGCAAGCGTCGCGCTCCCGTGATGCGTTTAATCAACTGGCGTAGCCAACAATAAAAATCGCGCGGTGAATGGATTCATGGAAAGCGTGTCCGTGCGCAATCCGGCGCGGCTAACATGCCGCAGAATTTCACTCTTCGAAAAACCTTTGGCCACGCTCAGGCGCGCGTCGTGTCGCACGAATTCGCTGGAGAACAAAGTCAGCGCATGCACAATCGCCGCGCTCATGGGTGTGCGCCATAAATCATTCCACACCACAAGGCCGCAACTTGCGCGCGCCATGCTGGCCAGCGCCGCCGGCACCATGTCATCTGGAAAGTGATGCAACATCATGGCGGCGTGCACAACATCCCACTTGCGCTTGCGCCAATGTTGCGCGACATCATCTAGCCCGCATTGCTCAAGCTGAATAAAATTCGCATTGGGGCCAAACTCGCTCAGGCATTCGTGCGCCGCGGCAATTGAACCAGCATGCGGATCAATCGCCGTCACGCGGATTGGAATGTTGTGACGCAGCGCCCACGCAACAATTGCAATTGGTAAATCGGCGCAACCCGTTCCCACGTCAAGAATTTCCAGCGGCTCCGTGCTGTGGCCGCGCGCCTGAAGGGCAACGCGAATTGCCCGTTGAAAAGCCCAAAAACCACCGGCGAGGCGATTGACGCGGCGGATGAATTTAAAACTTGCGTCCATGTCCGCCTGCGACGCGTCGGGTTCATCCATGCCTTCAAGTTCGGTTGGTCGGGTCGTCACAATCGCTCTCGACTCTATCATCATTGACATGACATCAATCGGCACGACCATTTTTAAATGTGTTCGACATCTTTTTGCGCCCGTCTCCATGTCTGTGTGCATGGTCATGTTCGCGGCCGCGCCGCGTGACGGATTTATTCCTGAAGCAGCGGCAACTTCACAAGCGCCCGCATCTTCACAGGCACCATCGCAAACAACTTCGCCCGCCGCGCCAGACGGAGTGATGAAAGCCGCTCCCAAAAATCCGTGGTGCGTTGAACTTGGTCTTCGAGTGGCCGGCGTGGAGGCAAAAATTCCAACGCTTGATCGCGTGGTGCTGGTGAAAGATGAAGCGTCATTCCTGGATGAAATTTCACATTGGCGACTTGAAGCGCGTTGGCCAGTATTGATAGAGGACGACATCTTTGCGCCGCAATTCATTCGCGCGTTCAAGCCGGCGCAAGTGTTGCGGCGCGTGGAGAAGGCGCCCAATGTGGATGACCCCGCTGTCTTGCAGGCCGCGATTGAAAATGCGGTGTCGAAGGCGTGGAACGCCGCGGCGCCCAACACGCCGGCGCTTGCCGCAATTACCGCGCAGACGTACACGCCACCCGGCGTGGCCATTATGGATTCATCGGATCCAGCGTGGGTTGCGGGCGTGGCGCTTGCCGCCGGCCACGGATTGGTTCCAGTTTTTATTCAAGGCAATTTTGGCGGCGCCAATGATGTTCTTGCCGCCGATCAATTTGACAAGCTTTCCAAAGCGGTTGATCAATGTTTTGTTTCCACAGGATTGTCTTACGGTCAACTTGGCGACGCGCTTGAGGGCGCGGTGCTGTGTAAAACCACGGCGCAAAAAACCATCATTGATGTTCCCGCGGCGTTGCGGCCAAGCGCGCGTGGAATGCCCGCAATCAATCCCGCCGATCCGGTCGCCGTCACTGATGCGTTGTGTCGCAACACGGATGGTTCACGCTACGCATTTTGCGGCGCCATTTTCGGCACGTCAAAATATTGCGCGTACGCCGCCATGAGCAGTTTGTTTTTATCGCGCAATTCCATTGGCGCATTCAACAGCTATCAATCCACGGACTTCGCTAAATATGGATTCACCGAGTGGGATCAAAAACTTCCCGAGGCTGGTTACACAACAAAAATCTGGTCGGGCACAACGGCGCACATCATGGACTGGCGACAAATGTTGTCGCACGGATTTGAAAGCGATGTGTTGTTCCTGAATTCATCGGGCAACTCCGATTTCTTCGAGCTTGGATCGCCGGGCAAGACGCCCATACAAGAGCGCGCCGCGCCCGGTGATGTTCCAATTCTCTCCAAGCCACTTGTGTTGCACATGATTCATTCGTGGTCGCTGACATCGCCCATGTCCCATGTGAGTATTGGTGGACGTTGGTTGGAGTCGGGCGTGTACGCCTATGTTGGAAGCGTGCAAGAGCCGTATTTGCCCGCATTTTCACCACCTGCGGAAATCATGTCGCGCTGCGCCAACTTTGTTCCGTACTTAATCGCGTCGCGCGTTTGGGAAGGGCCGTTCGCTTTGCCGTGGCGCGTTGCCACTCTTGGCGATCCATTCATGTTAATTCAGGCGCCAAAATCATTTACGCTTTCTGCTCGCAAGGCGCCGCCGCCACCCGTGCCTGGTCAAGAAGATGTGCTGGTGAATTGCAAAAAACTTTTGACGCAAAGCAAAGAAGATAAAGAAGGCACTGCAAGTATCGCCGCGCTGCGTGAACTCATTCAACGCGGTGAGGACAAAATCGCCGCGCAGTTTTGGTTGTCATGCGCGGCAAAATCATTCGCGCCGCGCATGGCGCCACTTGCGCTTGAGCCGCTGTATCGCCAACGCAACGCGGATCAATTTCTTGCGGCCTATTGCATGGTGGCCGATCCAACTCCGCGCGCTAACGACATGTTGTGGCAATTGTGGGGCGAGCAACTGATTCAAATTAAGGATCCCGACACGATTTTGTTGTTTGTGAAAGCCGTGCGTTCGCCTTGGGAAATAAATGATTGGCGCCGCCTCATGCCGGCGCTCAGCCGCTTGGCGGGTGCGGACAGCGCGCACGGCATGCTTTTGAAAGCGGCCGCGAAGGTGGAAGATGCAAATCAGAAAAAGATTTTGCAGGAGCTGGCGAACCAGTCGTAGTCCCAAGCAACTTATGGCGTTGGCGGCACCGCGTTGGGAACGTGTGTTGGCGTCGCGGTCGGCGCACTTGATGGCGATTGCGCGCCCGACGAAGGCGCGGAATGTGTTGGAGCGGTTGCGTCATTTGAAGATGGCGTTTCTGGTTTCCCCACTGGAACTGTCGCCCCCGTATCACCCGTCTTCGTGGCGCTGGCCTTCAGTTGAGAGACAAAACGTTCGCGTAGCACGACAGGATCAATTTCAAAACTTTTCAGCGCGGCGTTGTCAGTCTTTGTATCCAACGCATCAAGCGCCGCCGCCAACACCGTCACGGTTCCGGCAAATGTTGGATGCAAGCGATCTTTCTGCAACAAAGGCCCAAGTGTTTGCGCGTCCCAATCGCGGCCCGCCGCGTGAATGGATTTCTTCTGCAAAAGATCCTGCGTCAATTGAGAAAGCGGAACCACGCACACATTTTTTTTGCTCAGCGCCCATAGCGCCACGCGCGCGTTCAGCGCCGCCAGACATTCCACCGATGGAACCATGGGCGCGGAAATCATGCCGCCACCAATCGCGCTGTGCATGTCTGGAAAATCGCCAAGCACAATTGGAATATTCGCCGCACAAAATGGTTCAAGACACGCAAGCGCGTTGTCCAGCAACTCCATGCGCTCTTGGTCAGTGGACATTTTCTGGCCCTTCACATTGTTTTCTCCGTATCCATTCCAGAACAACCAATCGACGGCCAATACGCACGTTGGCATTTCTTGCGCGTTGATGCCGCAAGCGCGCGTGGCGCTGCTTTTTGCCGTGCGCGCCGGATTCATGAAATACAAACTGCTTGTGTAATTCACCACAACAATCGATGGATCTTTGCACGCGGCTTTCACCAACTCCGCCAAGTTCACGCCCTCAGAAATTTTCTTGCCGTCAGGAAGCGTGGTTGTCACGCGCACACCAAAGCCATCGCTCATGCTGGCGCCAATCACGGCGATGCGCGAAAGGGTTTTGGTTTCTTCACTCGCGAAAGTGGGCAGCGCAATGCACAGCGCAAGCGCTAGGCCCGAAAGAATTGTGTTTCGCAAATGTTTCATTTCAATTCTTCACAGCATAGGGGCGTGATCTGCTAAAAAAAAATTCACCGCAAAAATGACGCATCAATTAAAAAAACATCACGTGAAAACATGAAATAAAAAGCTTATTCCTGCGCCGCAACGCCAGCAAAGAAAATGCACATTCACTCAGACCAAAACCGCTTGCAACCCAAGCGCCTTGGCCATGGTGCTGCCCAAATCCGCGGGACTTTGCGCAACATGCACGCCGCACTTGGTCAGCGCGTCCATCTTGGCTTGCGCCGTATCGTTGGCGCCGCCAATAATCGCGCCCGCGTGTCCCATGCGTTTTCCCTTTGGCGCCGTGCGGCCAGCGATAAACGCCGCCACTGGCTTCTTCATGTTCACGCGAATCCATTCGGCCGCGTCAATTTCATCTTGACCGCCAATCTCGCCAATCATGATCACGCCTTCGGTCTCTTGATCGCAGTTGAACATGGAAAGCGTCTCGATGAAATTCAAACCCTTCACCGGATCGCCGCCAATGCCAACGCACGTGGTCTGACCAATTCCAATGCGTGAACATTGCCACACAGCCTCATAGGTCAGCGTGCCGGAGCGGCTGACAATTCCAACGGCCTTGCGTTGCTTTGCATCGGCGCGGTGCAAATGAATGTAGCCCGGCATAATTCCAATTTTGCATCCACCTTCATAACCGCCGCCATCGGGCTTTAAGCGACCAGGCGTAATGACTCCGGGACAATTTGGTCCAACCAACGTGATGTGCGGATACGTTTCATCAAGCACGGCGCGCGTGCGCACCATGTCTTGCACGGGAACGCCTTCGGTAATGCAACAGATCAGCGCAATGCCCGCGTCGGCCGCTTCAAGAATTGCGTCGGCCGCAAATGGCGGCGGAACAAAAATCATGGTCGCGTTGGCGCCGGTCTCGCGCACCGCATGCGCCACCGTGTTGAACACGGGCAAACCATTCGCGTCCTTGGTGCCGCCCTTGCCTGGCGTGGTGCCGCCAACCATCTTGGTTCCGTACTCAAGGCAACCCTTGGTGTGGGTCGCGCCTGCGGATCCAGTAATTCCTTGACAAATCACACGTGTTGCTGCGTCGATCAAAATGCTCATTGCGCAAAGATAGCGTGATTCTGTCAGTACCATCTGCGCATGGACTTTGCGGCAAAAAACAACAATGAAGTTGCGGCAAGCGATGCTGCAAAAGCAAGCGATACCAGCGCGCATGCATCGCCAATTTCAACTGGTCTCACCTACGCACAATCTGGCGTGGACATGGACGCGGGCGACGCCGTGGTTGATCTCATCAAGCCCGCGCTGCGGCGCACGCATTCATCGCGCGTGCTTGGCGCGTACGGAAGTTTCGCCGCCATGTTTCGCCTGGACTTCAAAGAGAAAATGTTCAAGCGCAATTACAAGGACCCGGTTCTTGTGGCGTGCACCGACGGAGTTGGAACCAAAGTTGTGCTTGCGGTTGAAATGGGTCGGCTTGATTCCATCGGCATTGATTGCGTGGCCATGAATGTGAACGATCTCATTGTGCAAGGCGCGGAGCCGTTGTTCTTTCTTGATTACCTTGGCCTCAGCAGAATTCGTCCGCAGGAAACCGCCAGCATTATTCAGGGCGTCGCCGCTGGTTGCGAGATTGCCGGTTGCGCGCTGATTGGCGGCGAGTGCGCCGAGATGCCCGACATTTACAAGCCTGGTGATTTTGACATCGCCGGTTTTGCCGTGGGAGTGGTGGACATGGACCGCGCGATTGATCCCAAGCGCGTGAAGAAGGGCGATGTGATTATTGGTTTGCGTTCCAGCGGCGTGCATTCCAACGGCTACGCGCTTGTGCGGCGCATTATCAAAGAAGCCAAGTTGGATTTGAACAAGGTCTATCCAGAATTATGCGCGCAGGAATTGCCCGTGCTTGCGGGTAAAAATAAAAAGAAGCGCGTGAAGCAAGTTGATGAAGCAGTGGATGACGATGAGGAAAATATTCCAACCACCGCCGCGCTGGCCGACAAAACCCTTGGCGATATTTTGCTTGAACCCACGCGTATTTACGCCAAGGCCATTACCAAACTTGTGCGCAGTTACAAATCAAAGCGCGTGGTCACGGGCATGGCGCACATTACGGGCGCCGGCATTGAAGGCAATTTGTGCCGCGCGTATCCCGAAAAATTTGACGCCGTGGTTGATCGCACGACATGGAACGTGCCGCCCATTTTCCGTTTCTTGCAAGAGAAGGGCGGCGTGGACGAGGCCGAAATGTGGCGCGTGTTCAACATGGGCGTTGGATATTGCGTGATTGTGCGGCCAGACTTTGTTGATGGCGCCATGAAAAAATTAAAGCGCCAAGGCGAGAAGCCCTGGGTCATGGGTCGCATTGAAAAGGGCACGGGGCAAGTGCGGTTTGAGTAGGGTTTAGATAACCCGCGATTTATAGAAGTTGCAACAGGGAGGCTGACAACGCACCTGCGCAGTTGCTCAACGCAACCCTTTTGT
>SERZ01000249.1_pt1 | contig 37914 bp, 36 predicted proteins | sample 3171461 | NCBI WGS metagenome assembly SERZ01 (sample SAMN06051861, study PRJNA518727) | freshwater metagenome | biome: subpolar coniferous forest; feature: holomictic lake; material: water; isolation source: holomictic Lake 227, 6 m depth | place: Canada: near Kenora, Ontario | collected... | reverse complement strand
TGTGTCCTCATAGCTCTGTGGTTTGATTTGGTTCGCACCTTCAAACTACGAGCTATGGGTGTTTTTTACGCTAACCCTGGGTGATTCTTATTTTCCGTTTTTGGCTTATTCTTGTTTTCCGATCACACGAGTACAGCGCATGGGACTTGTTTCAATCCACGCGCCCGCGGGGGGCGCGACAATGTGATCCAGCAAATCAATCTGCATAACTGAAGTTTCAATCCACGCGCCCGCGGGGGGCGCGACTCCAGGGTGTGAGCGCCCGCGCGTGTACCCCATGCAAGTTTCAATCCACGCGCCCGCGGGGGGCGCGACATTCGATTAATGTAAAATCAGGTGTCTGTATCTGTTTCAATCCACGCGCCCGCGGGGGGCGCGACAAAACTGCTGATTAACGTCCAATTGTGCTTTGCTGTTTCAATCCACGCGCCCGCGGGGGGCGCGACTAGTGGTTACTTGTTGATAAGATTATGATGTTTTGTTTCAATCCACGCGCCCGCGGGGGGCGCGACCTTCAAACCCCGTCCCTCCGCCAGCATTACCATGTTTCAATCCACGCGCCCGCGGGGGGCGCGACTTTTTTTTTAAGGGGGACCATCTACAGTAACAATGTTTCAATCCACGCGCCCGCGGGGGGCGCGACTTAGCAACGTCCGCACCTGGCTTGACTCCTGACGTTTCAATCCACGCGCCCGCGGGGGGCGCGACCATGGATTTTAAAGTTACCGCTATTGAAGTAGCTGTTTCAATCCACGCGCCCGCGGGGGGCGCGACAGTCATTATCTAAAGACTATATAATCATATTATCGTTTCAATCCACGCGCCCGCGGGGGGCGCGACTGAAGAAAGTTTTTTAACGATTGTAAATGTAGAGGTTTCAATCCACGCGCCCGCGGGGGGCGCGACATCACATAATCTTTTTACAGTTCGTTTCCTCGAATGGTTTCAATCCACGCGCCCGCGGGGGGCGCGACTTAACAGCTTGCTGATTGGCATGTATAACACCGTGTTTCAATCCACGCGCCCGCGGGGGGCGCGACCACAACACCATTAATCAACACTTGTTTAAGTGCTGTTTCAATCCACGCGCCCGCGGGGGGCGCGACAAGTTGTTCCCGCAAAGAGGCGGTGGTGTGCGCTGTTTCAATCCACGCGCCCGCGGGGGGCGCGACCCTTGCTGAGTTTTTAAAGATGGAAGGCACAGAGGTTTCAATCCACGCGCCCGCGGGGGGCGCGACCTGTGTCAAACGTAGTCCTATTGCAAGCGTCCCTGTTTCAATCCACGCGCCCGCGGGGGGCGCGACTTAACTTTTGTTTACTGCCAAGCAAATACTGCTTGTTTCAATCCACGCGCCCGCGGGGGGCGCGACCGGGCCGGATGCGTATAACGCGGTCAATTTTGGGTTTCAATCCACGCGCCCGCGGGGGGCGCGACCTCGTTCTGTACGAACCTCAACAGCCTTGTATGATGTTTCAATCCACGCGCCCGCGGGGGGCGCGACTTTTTTGGTGAGTTATGGTATAACAAAAACAAAGGTTTCAATCCACGCGCCCGCGGGGGGCGCGACAACCTTCGGGTATCAGGCGTTAGCCCTTAACTATGTTTCAATCCACGCGCCCGCGGGGGGCGCGACACTTTCTTTATGGGTTCTCCGATATCGTATCCAGTTTCAATCCACGCGCCCGCGGGGGGCGCGACAAACATGGGCCAAGCTCTAAAAGGTAGTACACCCGTTTCAATCCACGCGCCCGCGGGGGGCGCGACATTCAATCATCCCCTCCCTTGCGTACATCTCAAGTTTCAATCCACGCGCCCGCGGGGGGCGCGACCACGGAGCCTGGTATCAATACATCTTATTTGATTAGTTTCAATCCACGCGCCCGCGGGGGGCGCGACCAGTCTGTCGGGTTCACGGTCGCAGGTTTTTACGGTTTCAATCCACGCGCCCGCGGGGGGCGCGACTGTCCACGGCTCGATCAGTGTTAACCCTTTGAACGTTTCAATCCACGCGCCCGCGGGGGGCGCGACCCGTGGGTGGTAGAGTTGTTGTTCTTAACGGCGTGTTTCAATCCACGCGCCCGCGGGGGGCGCGACTATTGTAGGTGATGCTGATCCGATAGCCTCTATCGTTTCAATCCACGCGCCCGCGGGGGGCGCGACCTGTCCCTTTGCAATCTTGACACTGGATAGCTTGTTTCAATCCACGCGCCCGCGGGGGGCGCGACAATAACCTTACCGTCCCCATCTACCATGACATGAGTTTCAATCCACGCGCCCGCGGGGGGCGCGACGCCACTTGTCGGCTGCGCCGGGTTGTCTCCTGTGTTTCAATCCACGCGCCCGCGGGGGGCGCGACTAATCACATTCTTGCGTGACCAACCGCCCGCGCTGTTTCAATCCACGCGCCCGCGGGGGGCGCGACGTCCACGGCTCGATCAGTGTCAGCCCTTTGAACGTTTCAATCCACGCGCCCGCGGGGGGCGCGACAATATCCGTGATTCTGTTAAAGCTACGTTAGTTGTTTCAATCCACGCGCCCGCGGGGGGCGCGACGATAGACCGGATAGCAGTGTACTACCATATCAGGTTTCAATCCACGCGCCCGCGGGGGGCGCGACGTCAGAAAAGGGATAGTGCTTGAACACTTGGAAGTTTCAATCCACGCGCCCGCGGGGGGCGCGACCAGTACCCGTTTATCAATGTTACAGCATTCAGGGGTTTCAATCCACGCGCCCGCGGGGGGCGCGACCTGGGATGCTCCGGATGTAGTTCGGGCTGTTTATGTTTCAATCCACGCGCCCGCGGGGGGCGCGACGGAGAGTTTTGATCGTCTCCCATATCAATAAACAAGGTTTCAATCCACGCGCCCGCGGGGGGCGCGACTGTCTTTCTGTATAATCAAGTATTTCGTGGTTTCAAAAGCGTCTAAACGCGAACCACTTTCTATGCCAAAAAACATTGTACGAAAACTTGATAATGAAATCTATAACCCAAACAATATTAATGATATAAAGGCTATCGCGAACATAGCGGGTATTTTGGTACAGCTTGACGTTCGCGTTATAAAATCAGCAGGCCTTCCAGATCACGGGGTTCTTTTGCTCCTTCGTGTTCAATTTTATTCTGCCAGTTTGCTCCGAGAAAATAAAAGCGCAAGCTGTCGTGTTTATGATCCATTTCATGCACAAGCTTTGCACGTAATTTTGTCCATTGCGCAGGATCAACGTTGCATTCAAATACGGAAAATTGAACGCGCTGACCATAGTTCTGGCATGTTTTCGCAATCCGGCGTAATCTTCTTTTTCCTGCTGGTGTTTCGGTATTGACGTCGTAGGTTATCAGAACAAGCATTAGTTACCTCCAGACAAATGGCGGATAGGTTTCAATATCACCCCGGATGAATCGGGCAAGTAGCATGGCTTGCATGTGCCAAAGCAAGCCGATGGCCATTTTTTCTTTGACAAAAGGATGCTCAATTTCTTCCTGTTTACGTTCTTGATAGGCTGTTAAAAGCGTTTTGCGGGCATCATCTTTCAGAATTACTGCGCCTGTTTCAGAAACTGTAAAATCATTGGAATGAATCTGCCCTCGATTGATCAGCGATAAAGCCAATCGATCCGCAATAAACGAACGGAACTCTTCGATCATATCGAGCGCAAGGCTTGGTCTGCCCGGCCTGTCTTTATGTAAAAAACCGGCGGCAGGGTCAAGACCGCATGACTCAAGAGCAGATCGAATATCGTGGGTGAGAAGTGTATAGAGAAATGAAAGCAGGCAATTTATTCTGTCCAGAGGCGGGCGTCGGTTGCGTCCTGTAAACCGGAATAATGGATCAGGAGAAGTAATGCATTCATCGAATACATCAAAGTAAACTTTTGCTGCTTCTCCTTCAATTCCCCTAATACGCTCCTGATCGGTTTCTGCCTGCAACCGTTTTATGCAACCAGCAAGGATATGTTGGGCATGTTTCAATTGAATAGCATTTACCTTTTCAGGATGATCTCTTAACGCTCTGGCCAGAGTAATCCTTGCATTACCAATTTTTCCGATAACAAATGCACGTGCAAGGAGGGCCGTTTGAAGATAGTTATCTGCCAGACGGTACTGAGCTCTCCGCAATAAAATGTTACCCCGTGTTGCTCCTTGCATCTGAGAAAGAAATTTCCCGTATTGGCTTAAAAATGTAACCGTTACGCCGGTTTCAGCGCAATGGCCAAACAAATAAGGGCTGCATGTTACCGATCCAAAACAGATAATGCCATCAAGCATATGGAGCGGGATGCGTACTTTTTCTTCCTTATCTATTTTGATAACTGCACACTCTCCTTCCTTTGAAAGGTAGGCGCCTTGGGTCGTTACAAAAAGGGTGTTGAGGTATTTTTTCAAATCTCATCCTCCGAGAGAGTTTGAAGCAATTTCTTAAGGTAGGTCGTTGCAGATTTGCTTTGCACAATAACATCCGGCAGACACTCCTCCTTCAGCGAGCAAAGCTTGCATTTTGGCCCTGGATCAGGTGGCGGGGTAATTCCATTACGGAAAAGATCATGCACCCCTTCAGCGGCAAGAAGAGTTTTTTCACGCAAGGCATTATCAAAATCAACATCAAGCCTGCGTTTTGTCTGACCATAAAACAATGCACCCGAAGGTATATGAAGAGAAAGCATCTCTTCGAGGCATATTGCTTGAGCACAGAGCTGAATTTTGTCGGCATCATGTTGTTTCGGTTTTCCTCGTTTATACTCAACAGGAAAAGGCTCTTCATGATTATTCAGCTTGTGCCATTCGACAACGTCAGCTACACCGGAAACCCCAAGTATAGCGCTCCGCAACAATTCGCTTCTTGTTACACGGACACCGCTACGATAGGATGTTTTGCCGTCATCGACTCGCTCATGCATCTCTCGACCTTCAGCAGTGTAGGTGTTCTCTGTCCATATCTGCTCAAGATGGATGAGCGCACACTGCCTCGGGCAATAGACAATATGCTGCAATGCGGACAAGGCTACGAAGTCTGAATCTGCGTACATGCCTTTTATCTTATTGGTATCAGCCGAGTTTTCGAATCAGTTTCACTTCACCAAGATCATTACTGTCAACGTTAACGACATAGTCGTCAAACGCTCGAGCTGGACCAGATGAAGCAATGTTCCGCTCAACGGTGATCCGGTCAAACAGGGCGTAGGCTGGAGCGTTCCCCAAAGCTGAACTGTGCTCAAATACGTAGAGACCTCTGGTTGCCATCATTCCTCGTGCAGCTGAACGATCATGTTCAAACATGTTCAGAAGTGAGTCCCAGAAAAGTTGGAGGTCATCTTCTGAAAAACCTGTCTGATTTGCCAGATGAGCAGAAACAAAACCATGAGCTCGATAAAGTCCGTAGGGTACCGTATACTTACGACCCATCGTCCGGTTGTCACCACTTTGCTTTTCAGCTTCAGCTTCTGTTGCAACCGCCATTCTGGTAATGCTATGTTCCAAGGCAACAATCGGTTCAACAGAGCGGGCAAATGTTATCTGTACGGGACCACGAACCTGCCCAGCATTTGCACCTGTTGACATTACCGCACCAAATGTCCGAATGTCATAATACTGTTTACACATTTGCGCACGGCCTTTATCGACCTCACCGCCCTGCGCTGTACCTTCCTTGTTTCTCTTTTTCCCGTCTTTCGCATCTTTAGGCTCCTTAGATAGATCAATTTTCAGTTCTTCATATGCATGATCAATCAAGAGGTTAAGAACACCCTTTTCTTTGATAAAGATATCTTGCCCAGAGAGTTGAACATAATTCCGGACTTTTCGTTTCAGACAAACGTCAGTTACCAGCCCCATTCCCGTTTCGGCATCCATACGGGGAAGATTTCCTGCATCGGGGTCGCCATTGGGATTACCATCTTTTACATCAAATAAAAGGACGAAGTCATACCTTTTTTCGAGATTACTCATAGTGTTCACCCCTCTTTTTTGTTTTCATTGTTTGAAGAACTCGAAAATAATGCCTGCCTTTGGTGATAATATCCAATGGCAAAACGAGACTGATCTTCCATAGCTAAATGAGATGGCATTTCTGAACCAATACCATCAAAAATCTCAGTCAGCATTCGTTCAAAATTGACCTTTCTGCCAACATTTTCAAGCTTTGCAAGATGATGGTTTTTAAGCTTCAATAACTGAGGAAATACTGTTACCGGTGACGATGAAGCTGCCCCGTAGAACCGGTCACGAATTGTTGCATTCAAACTGGGATTTGCCTCTTCCTGGATTTTTTCAAGTACGGCAAAAAGACGTCCAAGGCGATAACCCGGATTATTATTGGCAGTATCAAGAGCCACAGTGATCTCCTTTTCTTTTGTTGTGTGAATTCTGTAATAACGATTGAGATAAGCCTTAAGAATACCTGCCTGCATTCTGGAAACATCCCTTGTCGCCCGAATACGACGAATAGTTTGCTGAAGCATACTTACCGGATAGAGCGAGCCTGTCAGTACAGCCTGAACAATTTGAGCGGAAAGATTTGGCGGAACATTATCAACCTTGTTTTCTAAAGACATAGCAGATAGAATCCAGAACAAAGCGTAACGCCCAGTATCTCTTGGAGAACGAATAATCTCAAGGTCATCAAAATGCTGCCGGATTTTTTCAGCAAAGTCTTGAACTTCTCCTTCTTGCCAGAACCTTACGGAAATACGAGCTGCATTAGGAGCAAGCCCCAAAACATAAAATCTCATTTGAGAATCACCACCTGTGTGACCAGTATACAAGCCATCGTAAAGTGCTTTGACTGCACGAACATCAGCATCAGGATCATCTTTGGGGGGGAATGCAAAAAAAGACTGAAATATATCCTCAAAAGATGTAGGCTTTTGTGCCCAAAAAACCGTCGTTGCATCACCAACCTGTACTTTATTCTTGGAATCCTTGCCAAGCAGCAGATTCAACACAGTTGTATATGCAAAAGCCGCCGACTCACCAATCGGTGCATTGTAATTCTTGGTTTTCCCGTATGACTCAAAAGCTTTCAAATTAAACGATACCAAAGCAGCTCCTGATGATTGTGCACCACGGACTCCCTTTATGGAGACATTAAGACGCGCAATTGGTTCTCGGTTCCCTGACACAAGGCAAATTCTTCCAGCGTCAGATTCTTGATTCTTAAGGATATAGGGTTTCATAGTATCACATAGGCTTGTGTTATGTGATCCCAAAACCCTGAAGGTGACATTGACATTATTCTCCAGAGCTTCTTTCCAAAGTTCATTTTCTGACTCTTTGGAGGTAATCTGTGCAATGGGGTTGTGCTGGAGAAATTCAACCAATGGCTTCACAAGTGACGCTGATGTCTCGTCTGAGAATGTTTCTTGTAATCGGTTAAGAAATGCATGCTTTCGAGCATTAATGTCGTCACGGTCACGGGGATTGGCACCCAGTGCATATTCAACATTGTCCCATAGCAAATTTGCTTTAATTCCGACTGTTTTTTTCTCGGCAGCAGGCACTAAAAAGGGTTTTGCTCGCTTTGTCTTTCCATTTCCTTCACGTGTATCTTCAAGTGTCACGAATTTGCCATCGTTATCAATGACAATCACATAAGGGATTTCTTTCCACTCAAACCCTTCCGGAGCAATATTACTGTCCTGATCAGCGGCTTTGCGCTGATAGTATTCGTAGAGAGCTTGCAGGATCATTTTCTCACCTCCTCACTTCCCCATGCGGGCACAGTTATTATCCCTTTTTCCATGTGAGCCTTGAAAAATGCTGGTGTTGGATTTTCTAGGTCTTCAAAGTCAAGGTCATAGAGCATAAAACCAAAATCGCGCGTTTCACCAATAGGGTCAGGCTCTTGCTGCAGGTCATCAATAAGTCGGAAATCACAACTGAATTCGCGACAACCGAGATAGGGTTGGTTGAAACACTGTCCCTTACGGGCACGCCGCTCAAACATGGAGTTGTATTTGCCGGGATTCTCATCTTTTTGCCACTCATTCTTTTCATTGTCATCAAGCAACGACTCCATCACTGGACGAATAATTTTTGGCCTTGCCGGAGGAGGAATAAACTCAAGCTCTGCATGAAGCCGATATGCAACATCTTGCAAAAAAAGTCCTGCTCGTTGCTGGCGGTTGTCTTCTATAAAAATGCCATTACTCCGTTCACTGGCCGTAGTCCCGACCTCATTGCGCCTTACCGAAACCCATTTAATCGGTTTTAAAACTTCAATTTTCCGGATATGCCATTTTATCGCGGGTTTCCAGAAAATTGCTTCGAAGATGGCCCGTGCTGCTGATGGAGTAATCACATCGTAACTGACGCGTTCAACCTTCATTTCCGGCCTTGTGAAACAGGCATAATCACCCTTGACTTCAAGACAGAATATCTTATTGCAGTATTCCATAGTACGCTGCTTTTTTTGTTCAGTTACCAGTACAAATTTGGAGTAGCCTTGACATTAAGACCAAAGATCGGGTCATACAAATTATTGGATGCCTGTACCCAAATGCCATTAACTTCTTCAATCATCCCATTCTTTCGCATTTCCTGTAAGTCACGGTCATAGACGTTGACTGAAAAGCGTTGTAATTTTCTCATCAGTCCTCTGCTTGGGCCGACAAAACGCAATTGATCAATCAATTTTTTGTTATCCATGGTGCCGGATTGATACCGGACAACAAGACCATGCTGTTGGGAATCATCAATCAGCTTGAAACGAAGCGCTGCCGTTCGAAACTGAATCTTGAACTGCCGGGCATCAGGCCCCGCAAGGAGATCCATGATGCTCTTTTTATCAAAATCATTCAGTCTGTTGAAATAAAGATGGAAGTATTGCCTGAAGGCTTCCGGCATCAATGAAGCGGCAAGTTCGGGATAAACGCGGAACATTTCCTGCCCAGCCTGCTCGGCTTTCAGCATCATTCCTGACGGAGGAGGTTTTGGGGGATTAAAAACAAAAACCTGGCCTTTGTCCAATCTGCCTTCGCGGTTGCACCGGCCGGCAGCCTGCGCAATACTGTCAAGCCCGGTAAATGCCCTGAAAACAACAGGAAAATCAATATCAACACCTGCTTCAAGCAGTTGTGTACTGATCACATGAACCGATGTATTTTCTTTCAGCTTGGATTTGATTCCGGCAATCACCTCACTGCGGTGTTCGGGACACATCAAGGCTGAAAGGTGAACCGTACCCTTTGGCATAAGGCCATGCAACTCCCGACAGTCGTTTCGGGTATTGACGATGCATAATGCTTGTTTTTCGTCACAAAGCTTTTTGGCAATATCCTTCCACTCCTGCCGTTCGTCTGAGCTTCCAAGCATTTGAATAGTAACACGCTGGAATATCCCAAACAGTTTGTCAGGATCGGACATTAATTCTTGAACACGTCCTTCACTGAACCCTTTCAGGATTTTCTGCCCCGAGCCAATTCGGCCTGATAATACAGGCTGAGTTGCCGTACAAAGAACGACAGATGTTTTAAAGAACTCTGTCAACACTTTCAGGACTGAAACTATCGGCTGAAGATAGTCGGTAGGGAGCATTTGAGCTTCATCAAGCACAATCACTGAATTGACTATGTTATGCAGTTTTCGACATGCTGAACTTCTGGCAGCGAAAAGCGATTCAAACAATTGGACATTGGTTGTCACAATAATAGGTGCGTCCCAATTCTCTGTGGCGAGATTCGCTTTTGAATTTTCTGTATCCGAATCAAAATTACTGTGATGTTCAAGTACTGCATCGTTACCGAATACTTGGCGATAAACATCCGCAGTCTGCTCTATAATACTTGTATAGGGAATGGCAACTATAATCCGCTTTTTCCCATACTTAATGGCATGATTGAGCGCAAAAGCCATTGCTGAAAGAGTTTTACCGCCTCCCGTGGGTACGGTTAGGGAAAATATACCAGGTGCCAATCCCGCTTGGTTTGTGCAATCTTCGAATATGGTTTTTCTGGCCTGATTAACAGGAGAAGAATGTGCTTGCTTCTGCTTATCAGCCATGAAAGAGTCAAAATTGACCTTGAGCTCTTTGAGCGTATAGGTATTGCCACGTAAATCTGACTTGTCCGGGTCCATAAACGATTCAGTATCAAGATAATCTGCATCAACCAGACAAGAGTAGAGCATTCTCACCCATACGTGCACGGCTTCAAAGTCTGTGAAAAAGGGCTTTGACGTAGGTAATGAAACATCAAGTATGTTTTGAGGCGGCTTGCCTTGTAATGCTTTCTGAAGATTCTCATTAGAGTTTAACCTGCCAGAAAGAGATCCTCCTACACCTGCTTCATGCTCCCAGTCAGGTAAACCGGCATGATGCCCAGCAATGAGGTAAGCAAGGATTTTTCCAATCTGCGCATTTTTTTGAATCGCGTAAAGAGCACCGGCGGAGGAATGGTCAATTTTACCCATTATCTACCTCCGAATAATCTCCATTGTTTTTCCGAATATATTCCTGCCACTCCGGATTGTATTTACCAAGGTCATGCAACAGTCCAGCAGCTTTTACCCAATCACCATTCCCGAATTCATCGGCAAATGAAGCAGCTTTCTCGGCAACTCGGATAAGGTGCTCATGCAAGTCATGTTTATCCCATGTACCATCAGGATTTTCACGAAGATGTGCGACTTGCTGTATTGAGTGAGTATCCATGTAATGTAAATGGCAAATCAATCAATCGTTTATAAAAAGTATTAACGTGTAAAATGCAATTAATTTACTTATTCATTACGAAAAAAGTCTACTTAATAAAAACCACAACGGAACCCGATTCAATAACAATACACCTGTGTTTAATCAAATTTACCAACGGGAGTGGGACAAAAGCTGTCTGAGGTATGAAAAATATTTTTTTAGCCATGCAGTGTTATTTGCGCAGGGTAATGGGCCAACATGCTGTTGCCTCATTGAATGTAAAAGCTCCTTGTTTACCGATATCGCAGCTTTGAGCTGTACAGAGCGAGGGAGTTTCACCTTTTTCAGCCAGTTTTTATAATCGTCGCCAGCCACAATGAATTGTTCACTCATCTCTCAGAATCGGGCCGGGAAACCCTTGATTTTTTCAATCAATAAACAGTGATGAAGCCAGGGAATACCTGCAAGCATGGTGTTGTCGGGTGATTTTGCCATAGCCTGTGGCAAAATTGATGTTCCGTATTCTTTGGTAAAACGGCTCGTATGCCTGATATCCCAATAATTGGAAATCAGTTCCGAATTGGCGGACATGATTGCTTTAGTTTGCGCTTGCCGTATGCGCTGCTTAATGTCGATCAGCAGCGTATTGTAAAAAGTCAGTTCACTCATTAGTCAACTTGCTGATTTTATAGGCAAGAACCGCCCGGCTCCAGTTGATTTGCAAGGTCTGCTGGGCATAATAGAGCGCTTCGTTGCCCACCTTGCATTTGGAAATGATCGAAATGGTATGTCACCAAGGTAATTGGCCAACAAGCTGTTGGCTCATTGCATCCATTTGAGGGTTCTACCGTTCCCTTCCTTCACGGATACAATCTACGATCTCATTTGTCGAAATCTGAGCTTTAATGGTTGGGACAGATAATGATTGAAGTATTGGCTCGCGATTAACCAACTTGGCGGTAGACTTTTTTTCTGACTCTTTGATGGCCGCAAAAATACGATCAAGATCGTTGCCATATCTCGCCGCATGGGCGCTTCTAACTCTACGGATTTCTTCTACGATTGGATCATCTTTCATTGATTAACTCCTCTGGAGAACAAAGTATTGGACTACGAAAATTCAAACGATTGACAACTTGAGTTATTTTATCTCTCATGTTTGCGTTATTTATGTGCTTGAAATTCCATGTAAGCAGAAAATCTATACCTTGCACAGCGGCAATACTGATATGTAATGCATCTTCTGCGCTTGAGGCAGGAATAGCATTTTCTACAATTAAAGCCTTGGCTAATGCAATCGCATTCTCTGTTGCCACAAGAACGGGGATATTTTCAACGATTGCCAACCGATTACTTGCAGCTTGTAGATCACCAGTTCCAATTTCCTCTAACACCAATTCTGAAATAAAAACATCAAATAGATCCCTGTAGGTCTCCCACCATTCAATAGTGATCGCCTGTCGCGCAGATGTCACTAAATCCCTGCTTGGCCGAGCTGTGATATAGCTTATGACAGATGATTCTATGTAAACTGACTTCATACAGTTTGCCGGAATGGTGCAAAATTAATAGAGACAGAAAACAACATCACTGTTTGTCATCGCGGCTTGTACAGATCAGTCCAAACCGGCTACAGCAGTTTTGAAATATAGCTTTTTTCATCACCTCCGCCATCGGCTTACTCATTTCTTGCAGAAGGGCTCCCGGAGAAATCCTTTCCCGACCTTGAGTCGGTGACGATCCCGGGGGTTTTTATTGCCAAAGCCTGCGAATGGTTCACTCATACCCCAACTCCTTCAAATACCCTGACAGCTCAACACTCGCCGCATCGCGTTCTTTCAGAATGCTGTGCAATGGCTGATGATATTTTTCCCAGAGGTTTTCGAGGCTTGAGCGGAATGTGCTTTCCCGAAGTGCCAGAATGAGTTGCTTGGCCGTTCCTTGAGAAATATCTTTAAGAGAGATGGGTACGTAACGCTCATCGACCAATTGCTTCAATCGGTTAAGCATTGGTTCGGGGAGGCGGAGTGAGATGGTTTTGAGCGTTGGCTTCAGATTTGGAAAAATGGTTATTTCGGCTTTTTCCCAGTCCACAACGTTTTTGAAAAAATCAACCGGCAGGCAGGATGAGAACAATTGACTCGATACTCGCTAAAATCTGAGGTTTCTGGAGATTGTGAATGGCAAGACCACAAAAAATCCTGCAGAATCTCTATAGGATATATTCCCCGAAGCTTTGCTTCGTGAAAGAATCGATGAAAAATGAATTCATACCCCATAGCTCTGCTTTGGGGTATGAATTCATTAGAATTTTTACAATTCATTCTCTGTTACGGGGCGGGTTAACGGTTGTTTTCCGTGCGCTTTTTCTGCATCCGTTAGTATTCGTGTTACCATTCGTTCGGGATGCTGGCGTTGCTGCAATTGAGCGGCGGCTGCGATCAATCTGACGTCGAAGCCGTATTCAGCGGCATTGTCTTCCTTCAGGCACCTGACTTCACGGATGATCGAATCAGGTTTTTGGTCATGAATAGTCTGCATAATTATCTCCAATAAATTCTTCAGGTGTGCATATTACCGGCACTGTAATTTGATATCGAGCAAAACAGCGCTCAATGCGATGTCTGTTGTGAGGGTTGGCGATGTGGGTGCAGTTCCAAGTCAACAGAAAATCAACGTGATGAACACCGGCACACGCGATGTGAAATGCGTCATCTGCCGCCTTTTGTGGAACGACTCCATCGCGGAGTAATTCTTCTGCTATTTTTATCACTGGCTCGCTGATCACAAGTAAAGGAATATTTCCAAGCAGTTCCAGCCTTTTTTCAGCCATCTTTTGTTCTCCACGAGCCAACTCATCCAAAACGATTTGGGATGAAAGCAATTCATAGCGGGAACTATGGTTATCCCACCACTCAATCGTGAGTTCCTGCCTTGCTGCTTGTACAATGTCACGTGCCCGTCGAGCAACATAGTAGCTTGGAATTGTTGTTTCGATAAATACAGTTTCCATCACGATAACGTTTTATGTGTTCCGATGGCTATCGGAATGATCATTTGCATTTACGAAGCAATCATCAATTTTCAGTGACACTGTTTTTATCGCATAGCTAACCTTAATAGCATAATACGCAAATATCATATCTTGAAAAACTATCGTTCGACTTCGATACCACAAACCATATTACTGTATAAACCATGATGAAGCTGGCCACAATGAATTGTTTACTCATACCCCAGCTCCTTCAAACACCCTGACAGCTCAACACTCGCCGCATCGCGTTCTTTCAGAATGCTGTGCAATGGCTGATGATATTTTTCCCAGAGGTTTTCGAGGCTTGAGCGGAATGTGCTTTCCCGAAGTGCCAGAATGAGTTGCTTGGCCGTTCCTTGAGAAATATCTTTAAGAGAGATGGGTACGTAACGCTCATCGACCAATTGCTTCAAGCGGTTAAGCATTGGTTCGGGGAGGCGGAGTGAGATGGTTTTGAGCGTTGGCCTGAGATTTGGAAAAATTGTTATTTCAGCTTTGTCCCAGTCCACATAGTCTGTGGAGTCTTGTGTCGACCAGAACTGCTGTTCTTCGACTTCAGTCTTGAATTCCGGTGTTGCTTTTTTCTCTTTTTTCATAAAATCGAATAGGAGTAGTCGCGAAGCACTCCCTTGGCGATAAACACAAGCAAAACTGTTTTCCTTCTTGTCCGAATACCGTCAGTCAGGGAGCTGATATCCCTTTTTCCGAATGAGGCGGAGCATCGCGTCAACCACTTCAATGTCGAATAAGGTGCCACGTTGTGCCTCAATCTCACTGATGGCAGCTTCAATGCCTAATGACGACCGGTAGGGTCGATGTGACGACATGGCTTCGAGGACGTCGGCGACGGCAAGAATGCGCGATTCGGGAAGAATCTCATTCCCCTTGAGTCCTTGAGGATAACCGCTGCCATCCATACGTTCGTGGTGCTCCAGGATGATTTGCGCAATTGGTATTGGAAACTCTATATCTTTGAGTATCCGGTAGCCCTGCTCAGCATGGGTTTTGACGAGTTCATACTCAATCGGAGATAACTGCCCGCTCTTGGAAAGGATCTCCGCAGGAATAGAGATTTTGCCGATGTCGTGCACCAGTCCGATTAAGTTCAGGTTTTTGCATTTCTCTTCAGGCCATCCCATTTCCATGGCAATATCCGATGCAATTATACCTACGTGCCTTTCGTGGCCTGCGGTATAAGGGTCATGAGCATCCACAATGTTTGCTATTGCATGCAGAGTCCCGTTCATCATGTGTTCCAACTGCATCAAAGAGTCATGCAGCTTCTTTTCCGACGCCTTTCGATTTGTAATATCCCGTAACAATCCGATAAATCCCTGATTCTCATAATATTGCACATGAAGCTCTGCGTAAAAGATTGTGCCGTCTTTTTTTCTGTAGCGGAATTCGAGCGTAGAATCCTTCTTGCTCTTCAAACCCTCCTGAAATGAACTGATAGCTCTCTCAATGTCCTCTTCAGCCAGAAATTCTATAAAGCGATGACCGATCACCTCATCTGGTTTATAGCCAGTCATTGCTTCAACAGCAGGTGAGGCATAGGTTGTAACTCCAGTTTGATTCGTAACGAAAATTATCTCGGAAATCTGTTCAGCAATGGAACGAAACATTATTTCATTCAACTCCAAAGCCCGCTCAACCTGCTTTCGCTTTGTGATGTCATGAATAACTGCATAAAGAAGCGTTTTACCCGCTATTTCAATCATGTTCGTGAATACCTCTACATCTCGCACAGAACCATCAGCGCGGCGTTCGGAAACAGAAAAGCGGTTTTGCGACGATGATCGACGGCTCTTTTCTATCTCTTTCAGGACATCTGGTGAAAAAAGATTGATCTGCTGAAGAGATTTCTGTTTGAGTTCCTCGACAGAGAAGCCATAAAAACTGGCTGCCGCCCGATTGGCATCGATGATGGTAGTCGTATCTGGATCAATAAGGAGCATTCCCGCGGAATGCTCCTCAAACAGTTTCCTGAACTTTTCCTCGCTGGCATGAAGGAGCTCACTGTTGCGAAGGGAGGCAGTCAGCTTTTCCTCATTCTCGTTCAGAAGTGCTTTCAGACGGGAATTTTCCTGCTGTAACAGTAATAATTGGTTGTCCACGTATTTGGCTATTATTTCTGCATTGTGGGGGTTATATCAGAAGAAGTTCTCCACCTGTTCCGTTCAGTACCATATCCCCCTTCAACGTATTGTCTATCACCCATGGGAACCAAAATGTTTTGTTTTCATCATTAACAAGATGGTTAGCAAAAAAAATCCCTGCCTCTCAGAAAAAAATAACAGCATAATAGAACCTCTCAATTCTTTAGTCGTATTCAGTTAAGCCAGATATGCAGGAGGGATAAGATTTCCGATGTTGAGGATTAGAGCTGGATCCAGGGATTTTTTTATCCGTACCATTTCCTGTATGCCTTGGTCATGGTACATCTCAACAAGGTATTCAGCCTTAAGCTTGCCTATGCCGTGCTCGGCTGAAATTGTACCTCCAAGCGAAAGAACTTTAGCGATAAATTCACGGTAGAGGGCTTTCCCGTTTACAAACTCTTCTCTGTTGCGGGGGAGGATGTTCAGGTGCACGTGGGAATTGCCGATATGGCCGAAAATGATATAGAAAAAACCGTGTTCCTCGCAGGAGTTACAATAATAATCGTACAGTTCACGGAACGCTCCATCCGGCACTGCCATGTCAGAGCTGATTTTGCTCTCTTGCTGCTTGCTGAGCCAGTCGTTAACGAGAAGAGGCAATGAATGGCGGAACTCGCGTAATCGAGCCTGTTCATCACGGTCAAGAGCCATCCACGATTCGTCGGTCATGGCGTTGCAGGTCTCCATTCGATCAAACAGGGTATCCAGGTTGTTCTCTTCAGTTTCCGGAGTTGTTTCCTGCTCTAAAAAAATCGCTCCGCAACTGTTCGAAGGTACTTCAGGATATTTTGAGGCGAGAAAGCTGAGTGATTGTTTGTCAAAAAACTCTATAGCCCTGGGAGTGACCGGGTTGTTGATATCTTTCAGCAGGCTGACAAATCTGAAGAGATCATCCATGGTACTGAAATAGACTAGGCAGGAGATGATTGCTGTCGGGAGTGGTATGAGCATGAGATCTGCTTCGGCAATAATGCCGAGCGTCCCTTCGGAACCGATAAAGAGGTCGATAAGATCCATTCCCTCCTCTGAAAAGTATCCTGCATTGTGCTTAGATGTATCAGGCATTGTGTATTGCGGTCTCTGGAATGCAATATTTCCGGCTATTGGCAGGCTGAGGTGGAACATTCCCTGTTTATCAGCTTGGCATGTTCCCCGTGAGAGATCAAGCCGGTCGCCTTCGGGGAGGACAACAAGGATTCTTGAAATATGCTTTCTTGTGGGGCCGTATTTGAATGATCTGGCTCCCGAAGAGTTGTTCGCTATGGTGCTGCCGATGAAGCACAGTTTTTCTGTCGGGTCAGGCGGGTAAAACCAGCCGCTCTGTTCGACTTTTTTCTGGATGTCGCCCAGGAGCGCCCCTGCCTGAACGGTAATACATGCCTTGTCATTGGAAAGCTCGACCGGTTCACCTATCCGGTCAAGCTTCTGCATGGAAATGACATAGTCCCCAAGAGGGATTCTGGCGCCGGTGGTGCCAGTTCCGTTTCCGGCTATGGTGAATCGCCGATGCTCTTTCGGCGCACCTTTGAGTAATGCGGAGAGGTCATCGGTTGTTTCCGGAAAAAAGACTCCCGGCGTATGGCCTGTTTTCAGATTACTCGTATCCTCAAGGAATCCCTGGATTGATGCAGGGTCATGCTTATAAATCATTTTGCTGCTGCTTTCCGCTGTTACTTTCAGGAGGTGCCCCGGTGGCAGGCTCCTTGCTATTGAGAGGTTTTTCAGGTTCAATCACCGGCAGATCGTTATCACTGCTCTCTGCGGCAGGCAAAGAGTTATCGGAGGCTTTTACTCCTTTTTGAGGAGCTGAACCGGGCATTTCGCGACCCTGTAGATAATACTTTATAAGCTCGCGGGCAATCGGAGCAGAAATGGACCCGCCGAAACCTGCATTTTCGACCAGCACCGCCATGGCTATTTTTGGATTTTCAACAGGCGCAAACGCGATAAACCAGGCATGGTCCTTTCCATGGGGGTTTTGTGCAGTTCCGGTTTTGCCGGCAACGTTGATGCCTGGCACTTTAGCAAGCGTTCCTGTCCCGCGCTGAACGACTCCAATCATACCGTCCTTGATCAGGCTGAATGTTGAGGCGGAAACTGGCAACTGCTTCTTTTCATAGGTCAAAGGATAATATTTGCCGTTTTCAGCATCCCTGTATCCGTTGACAATATGCGGTTGATAGAGTGTTCCGTTGTTTGCAATAGCTGCGGCGTAGGCAGCAAGCTGAACCGGCGTGGTCCCGAGTTCTCCCTGACCAATGGCAAGGCTGACCAGATACCCTTTTGTCCACTTGTCTTTACCGTACCGTTTATCGTAATATTTGGTTGATGGCAGAAGGCCCGCTCGCTCCCCTGTAAGGTCAATCCCGGTTTTATCTCCAAAGCCGAACATACTTCCATATTTTGTCCAATTGTCAAACCCTACATGAAAAATCAGATTATAGAAGTAAACATTCGATGAAACCGTAATCGCATTTCTCATATCCACCCATCCGTGTCCCTTGCCTTCGTTACTGAGAAAACGTCTGCCCCCGTACATGAAGACACCGCTGTCAAGGACTTTCTTATCCGGATCAAATTTTTTCTCTTCAAGTGCGGCCATGGCAAGAATCATCTTGTAGATGGAGCCTGGAGGGTAGACAGCCTGAATTGTTCTGTTAAAAAGGGGTTTCTGGGGAGACGTAATAATATCATTCCACCCTTTGCGATCGGTAGACCCGTTGAACGTATCAAGATCGTAGTCAGGAGCACTGGCAAGGGCAAGAATTCCCCCTGTCGAAGGGTCCATTGCAACAACAGCACCGGATTTCCCGGTTTTTTTCAGGAGTTGTTCGGCAAGCTCTTGCAGGCCGCCGTCAAGAGCAAGGTAAAGATCGTCGCCCCGCACGGATGGGATATCATTTTTTCCGCTATTGTATTTCCCTGCAAATTTACCGAGAGGTGTAATCATTTCATATCGGGCTCCTTTCTCACCCCTCAGCCACTCTTCATAATACTTTTCAAGACCGCTGAACCCGATTTTGTCATCCGGGGCATAACTGTCATCATCCAGTGCTTCAATCTGTTCTTTCGATATGGGACGGGAATATCCGAAAATATGTGCTCCGTGAAATGACTCAGGATACTTTCGCTTGTTGTCAGTATCAATAAGCACTCCCGGAAGCTGCCAGAGATTTTCACTCAGCCGGTCTATCGATCTGGCGTTAAGGTTACGACTTACGGTTAATGCGGCAAACTTGTTCAGTTCCGCTCCTTTAGTGATTTTTTCAGCCAGCTCGCTTTTATCCATTTCCAGTATCCATGCGAGGTAATCTGTTTTCGCTTTTTTGAATTCTGACGGAATCACTTTTACCGTATAGAGGGCCTGATTGTCAACCAGGACAACGCCGTTTTTATCAATCATGCGTCCTCTTGGCGGCTGAGACCAGATTCTGCGGATGCTGTTCGAGGTTGAAAGTGATCCGAGCTCCTGAAAATTAAGCACCTGCAGATAAAATAGCCGCCCGAACAGGACGGAAAAAACAGCTATTACAAAAAGCGGTATAACCCAGATGCTTCGCTGAAGTTTATCCATCGTTCAGTCTGCAAGTGATTGTCTCAAAAATAACCGGGTTACGATAACGGCGAGGATGAGGGTTAACACAGATTCAATGACTCCAAGAACAAATATCCGGTATACCGGCGAAATAGCGAGAGGATTGTACCCTGCGGCCAGAACCGAATTGGCACAAAAACCCGCCGTCACTATAGCTAAATAGATGCGTTTAGTTTTCTGTGTTGCAGTTGCATGGCTGCCGGCGGGGATATTGAAAAAGCCTGCGATAAACCCCTCAACTGTTCTTGCAAGCATATTGAGACCCATGTTTCCTGAAAGGATGCCCGAAAGCAGACCAGCCATAAACCCGAGGCTTGTGCCGCTCTTCTGGCCGACGGTTACAGAAATAACAGCAATAAAAATTGTGATGATATCGGGGGATACATCAAACAGGGTGAGGTGGGAGAACCCGAACTCCTGCAAGAGTGCGACAATAAAGAGAATGCCGATATAAAGAGGATATTTTTTTGTCACAAGTCAGTTTCTGCAATTAAGGGAATGTTTCACCGGAAGTATTCTCTCTGATCATCTCGATTTTTTCAGTTTCAATTTTAAGGGGCGCAATCAGTACATGGGTCAATGATGAAAAATCAACGGCAAGTTTCACTTCTACCGTATAGAAAAGTTTATCTGGCTGAATTCTTACCACTTTTCCGACAGGGATACCGCGGCTTGCAAATGTACTGAAGTCAGAGGTAAGTACCTGTTCATTCAGTTTGAGGTTGCTGCTTATGGGGATATGTTCAATCTGGGCGATGGACTCATTGCCGCCGTTCCAGCTGAGAAGTCCCATGCTGTTGCTTTTGCCGGATACGACGCTGACCTTGAAGTCTGAATTGATAACCGGCATCACCTTCGCAAAATGCTCAGAGACAGTGCTCACTCTTCCCACAAGTCCTTCCGGTGTCAGCACGGTCATATCCTTTTTAATTCCATCACTCGATCCCGCATTGATCAGCAGCATGTTTTCCCGATCACTGAATTTGCGGTTAACCACTCTGGCCATAAAAAACTTTGAAGCCTTCAAGGTCGTGTCAGCAAGTATTTTCTGGCGGGTTCGTTCATCAAAAGCTGCGGCTTCAGTGTTCAGTACCTTGCTAATGAGCTCGGTGTTGATGCGCATCAGCCGGTCATTTTCTTCTTTCAGATTAAGCACATAGCTAAAGCTCATCATTTTATCGGTTATGAAGGCACTGGCCTCCATGCCGTTATTATGCAGTTTGGTAAGCAGATCATCATCCTGAAACTTTATGAAAAGAAATGAGATGCCGCAGTAGACTACAAAAAGCAGATAGGTGTTATACTTGAAAAAAAGAGTGGAAAACTTCTGCACGTTTCAGGTTCCGGTTTTATAAGGTGTGACCTGTCGGTTACAGCCATGATCATAATGCTCATGATTCAGTACCGGCAGACTGCAGTCACGTTTATAAGGGAGTTTTCATTTTTTTAATACTTCTTCAGGGGGTATATGCCCCCCTATGCTCCTGACTGCCCAATCTCTCCCTGATTTGCCCGACACATAATTTTTGTTACATTTTCTTCAGTTCAATGCCATGGTAAGAACGGCCAATATGTCAAGAGAAATAACATGACTCAGAATATAAATATAACAGATAAATTTGTTGTTGTCGGCGATAGAGTATTAATCAGACCAAAATCTCTTGACGAAAGAACAAAATCCGGAATTTATCTTCCACCGGGTGTTCAGGAAAAAGAAAAAATCCAGTCCGGCTATGTTATAAAAACAGGACCGGGCTATCCAATTGGTCCACCGCCCGAATCAGACGAACCTTGGAAAGAGCGTGTTACCACAGCCCAGTATATACCATTACAGGCTAAAGTGGGTGATATGGCAATTTTTATCCAGAACAGTTCTTATGAAATTGAATATGAGGAAGAACGTTATATTATTGTTCCAAATGCCGCTATCCTGCTGCTGATCAGGGAAGACGATGATCTCGATTACTATTTGAAGTAATCCGTTTCATTGACTCCCCTTGACCCCTCACTTCCTTGTCAGTAACCGATTGTCATCACATTATGACCAGAGATATTGTTTCAACCACTCAGGCAAACAGCGTTTACGCTCATGAAGAGCTTTTCAGGCGAATAAGGGTATTGAAAAAAGAGATGAATGCCCTTATTCTTGCTCACTACTATACGGTCCCCGAGATCCAGCAAATCGCTGATGTAGTCGGCGACAGTCTGGCCCTGGCCAGAGCAGCAGAAAAAAATGATGCAGATGTCATTGTTTTTGCAGGGGTTTATTTCATGGCTGAAACTGCTAAAATTCTTAATCCAGGGAAACAGGTCTTGATGCCCGATACCTATGCGGGTTGTCCTCTTGCCGACAGCTGCCCTCCGGAAGAGTTTCGGAAATTTAAATTACAGTACCCGGGTGCCGTTGTCGTAACCTATATCAACTCGACTGCTGATATCAAAGCACTTTCCGATATCACCTGTACTTCCTCCAATGCCGAACAGATCATCCGTCAGATTCCGGCAGAAAAGCAGATTATTTTTGCTCCCGACAAAAACCTTGGCGGCTATATTTCAAGGAAGCTGAATCGGAAGATGATTCTTTGGCAGGGCTGTTGTTACGTTCATGATGCTTTTTCCGAGTCCATTATTCTCAATGTGTGCCGTGAGCATCCGGAGGCCGAGCTTATAGCCCATCCCGAATGCAGGGAGGAGGTGCTGCGTCATGCTGCGTTTACAGGTTCAACAAAAGCACTGCTTGACTATACCGTTTCAAGTTCCCGAGAGCAGTTTATAGTAGCGACAGAACCCGGTATTCTCTATGAAATGCAGAGGCGTTCTCCCTTGAAAACCTTCATTCCGGCGCCAAAAGATCCTGAAAATCCATTCAGTGTCTGTACACAGATGAAGCAGAATACTCTTGAAAAGCTCTATCAGTGCATGCTTTCACGCAAACCTGAGATTGTCATCGACGAAACACTTCGTCTTGCCTCATTGGGCTCTATCAGAAAAATGCTTGAAATGTCACCAGGTTGAGCGCAATGAACATGGACCATCGTTTTTTTCTGAGCCGCCTGTCAAGCGGTTATCCCATCACTAAAACCTGAGAGGCCGTCATGCGAACCCTATCAAAAGGAGTTGCTTCGCTTTCCGTTATTTTGTCCTTTATGCTCTCATCGTTACAGGCCTGGGCTTGGCACGACAAGACCCATTTGTCAATTGCGGAGGCTGCAGGATTTGAGCTCTGGTACAGCGCTGCAGCGCCCGACGTAGCGAAGTCAAAAAGTGAATTCCGGCCGATAGAAGAAAAAAACCACTACTTCAACAACAGTGCACAGAAAGAAGTTGATGAAGCGATGGTTCTTGACCAGGTTTCCCGGTACAATAAAGCAGGCGATGAAGAGGGGCACCTCTACGGAGCGATTATAGGAGCAGTGAGAGCGTATAAGGCAGAGAGTGCTGCCGGCAAATATGCCGAATATCCACTGGTATTCTGTGCGCATTATATCGGCGACCTTTCTATGCCTCTGCATAACACTGAGTATGACGATTTCAATAAAAAACGTCACACTGTCAATGACGGAATCATTGAAGGCAGTGTCAGAACCAACATTGGTTATATTCAGCGCAACATCCGGCAGATCACCATTGACAGTGAGTCCGATCTTGCCCGTGAAATAGCAAAAGTTGCCAACGCAGCCCGGAAACTCGGAGCTAAAATAAGAAAGGAGAACAGGGATATGACTCAGGACGAGGCCTATACACAGGTTATCCAGAGCTCCTCACTGCTGAGAGCCGTACTGAAGTATGTTGGAAAAAAGCCCTTATGAGTCCTGATTCTGAACATCTGAACCGGCTTAAAGAGGGCGTTGCCGTCTGGAACCTCTGGCGCCAGGAGCATGCGGATATCCGCCCGGATCTGCACGATCTCTCCCTTTCTGCTCTTGATCTGAGGGGTGTGGACTTTGCCGGAGCAAATCTCAGGGGCGCAAACCTTTCCAAGGCGAATCTCGTCGGTGCAAATTTTACTGATGCTGATCTAAGCGGAGCGGACCTGCGAGGTGCAGACCTCAGCAGAACAAACCTCACTGGTGTAAATTTCAGTAAAAGCGCTATTGACATTTTTACAGCCTATCGCGATGTTCAAGGCTGCGATATTGGAGTCAACGGTCTCTACTCGTCTCTTACTGACTCTGCAGCGCTCCTGAGAATTGATCCCCCGGGGAACTCCATGCAGGGTGCCAATGCGGATGCTGTTATCGAAAGCCTTAAACATGCCCGCAAGCTCCAGACATTTTCGCTCCTGCTTGCAGGTATCGCTCTTCTTTTTATTGTCATTAAACCAAAGACCATTTCCCTGCCCTACCTTGCAGGGTCGTTCAAATTTGATGATTTCAGCTACTCTTTTCTTGCAACGATCCTCTCAACAGTACTCTTAAGCCAGGTTTCCTCCTTTATTGATTCCGCCCTTCAGGGGGCACACTATCTCAACGACCGGCGGTCGGCCATGCTTGTCGGACATTTTCCCTGGTTGCTCTCCAAATATGAAAGTGAACCTGCAAACCGGCGGCAATCAAAGATCATGCGCTTCTTTCTTGTTTTTCATCCGGTTATCTACATCTATTTTTTCATAAAATGGGATCTGCTTTTCACTGGCGACTGGCAAGGGCTTTTGCAGCATTATCAGGAGATGCCGGTTATCTTTGGAGAATACCTGCTTCCAGTCTTGTATGTTATCCTTATCAAGCTCTGTATTCATATTTTCAAGCTCTCCGAAGGGTTTCAGAAACCTATCCTGTTTGATACGGAAACCGAACGAGGCCGGCATAGTGAAATGGAACGCCTGGCCGAAGCTCTGGAAAAACAGGCATCACGAACTGCCGAGCTTGTAGAGCTCATGCGTAAAAGGGAAGGGTAATAGTTATGCAAGTCAACCTTCCCCTCAAGATTATCGGTCTTGGCCGATATCTGCCCTCTTGTATAGTTCCAAGTTCTGAACTTGAAATGCTGTTCAACCTTCCTTCCGGCTGGGTTGAGCATCGCAACGGTGTTCACCAGCGTCGTCGGGTTACCGATGAGACCTCGTCATTCATGGCCGCCCAGGCCGCACGCGAGGCTCTGGAAGAAGCCGGGCTGGAACCGGGCGAACTCAGCCTTATTATCAATGCTTCGGGGACCGGCGAACAGGCCATCCCCGATACAGGGGCGTTGATCCAGCGCCATCTCGGTCTTGGCCGGTCGGGCATCCCTTCCATGAGCGTCAGTACTACCTGCCTGAGTTTTATCACTGCTATGGATGTAGCAGCAACCTACCTCAATTCCGGACGCTACCGCAATATTCTCATCGCCAGTTCAGACATTTCCTCCTGCGGTATCAACCCCAAAGAGCCTGAATCAGCTTCGCTGGTGGGCGATGCTGCTGCCGCTGTTGTTGTTACCCGTTCCAGTGAGGGTGACAGATCCGCAATCCATCAGGCGCATTTCAAGACCTATGGCGACGGAGCGTATCTCACAACCATTATGGGAGGTGGTTCGGCTCGTCACCCTTCAAAACCGGGGCACAACTCTGACGATGATCTTTTCCACATGGATGGGTCAGCAGTGTTACGCATGGTGCGCGGCATTGATGTACAGTTTCTTGAAGAACTTTACCCCGGTCTTTCAAAAAGCCTGCTCGATATTGATATCGTGGTTCCTCATCAGGCGAGCAAGGTCGGTCTGCTTATGCTTCAGCGATTCGGCTGGCCCGAACCGAGTATCATGCAGACGCTCCAATGGCTGGGTAATTGTGTCGCAGCCTCAATTCCTGCGACACTCTACCAGGCTGTAAGGGACGGTAACCTTCAGAGAGGACAGAAAGCACTGCTTGTCGGCACCGGAGCCGGCCTTTCGATAGGCGGTCTGGTCATGACATATTGATTGAGAAATGTCGTATATGACTCTCTCAAGGCGTGGAATTCACTCAAGAAATGGGGCCTGTAAATGGTACGTTTTTTTATTCAAATCTTAGGAAAAAAACGTTACAAGGTGCCTTACAACTTCAGAAAATTATTATAACTTGTTGATAACGTTTTCGCATAAACGATCGTTTACAGTCCATAAGCTTGTGGCTGTTTTGATGGCTAAGTTTATGAAAGAAAACAATTTAAATCTCATATTCCATATTTGACCCCCCGGAGAGTTCCTATGAAAATTTCTCGTCTATTCACCTCATCCGGTGAAAATGTTTACGACCGTTTTGAATACACGACAAGAGCTTCGGTACTGCGCAATACTGACGGCTCGAAGGTCTTTGAAATGACCGATATTGAAGTGCCGCAACAGTGGTCTCAGGTTGCTGCGGATATTCTTGCCCAGAAGTATTTCCGGAAAACAGGAATTCCCCAACGCGACGAAAAAGGCAACGTTCTCACCGATTCCGAAGGCAATCCGGTGACCGGCAGCGAACACTCGATTAAGCAAGTGGTCCATCGTATGGCGGGGTGCTGGAGAGATTGGGGCGAAAAAAACAATTATTTCGATACCCCGGATGATGCTCAGGCTTTTTATGATGAGGTGGCGTTTATGATCATTAAGCAGATGGGTGCTCCAAACTCGCCGCAATGGTTTAATACGGGACTGAATTTTGCTTATGGCACTACCGGTCCTGCTCAGGGGCATTTTTATGTTGATCAGAAAAGCGGGGAAGTCAGGGAGTCGGAAGATGCTTACGGAAGGCCTCAGGCTCATGCATGTTTTATCCAGTCAGTCAGTGACGATCTTGTTAATGAAGGTGGTATTTTCGATCTGGCAATCCGTGAGGCCAGGGTGTTTAAATTTGGCAGCGGTTCGGGCACGAATTACTCAAACCTTCGTTCTGGCGGAGAGAAGCTGAGTGGAGGAGGAAGTTCTTCCGGTCTGATGAGTTTTCTGAAAATTTTTGATTCAGCCGCAGGTGCTATAAAATCCGGTGGGACAACACGCAGGGCCGCAAAAATGGTGATTGTTGATATTGACCATCCGGATGTCGAAAAGTTTATAGAGTGGAAGGCGAAGGAAGAGGACAAGGTTGCTTCCCTGGTAGCCGGTTCGAGAATCTGTTCCCGTTTCCTCCAGGCTATTGTAGAAGAAGCCATTGCAAACGGAGCTGACCGTAAGGCTAACCCGAGATTGCAGAACCTGATACAGAATGCGTTAAGCCGCGCTGTGCCGATGAGCTACATCGTTCGTGTGCTTGCTTTGGTCGAACAGGGGTATACTTCGCTTGATTTTGAAGAGTACAACTCTAATTACGAATCGGAAGCCTACCATACGGTAGGAGGTCAGAATTCGAACAATACCGTCCGTGTGACCAACGAGTTCATGAAGGCGGTTGAAAACAACGACGTGTGGCAGTTGCGTGAGCGCACATCAGGCAAAATTGCAAAAGCAGTCAACGCCCGCGACCTTTGGGAAAAAATTCTGCTCAGCGCCTGGAAATGTGCTGATCCCGGCCTCCAGTTCGATACTACCATCAACGAATGGCATACCTGCCCTGAGAGCGGTCGTATCAATGCAAGTAATCCATGTTCTGAGTACATGTTTCTTGACGATACGGCCTGTAATCTCGCCAGTCTTAACCTGATTCATTTTATTGATGAGGCTTCAGGCCGGGTTAAGGTCAGGGAACTGCAGCACGCATCCAATCTCTGGACAATTGTTCTTGAAATATCAGTACTGATGGCCCATTTCCCTTCCAGGGATATAGCCCGTCTGAGCTACGAGTTCAGAACACTTGGTCTCGGTTTTGCAAATATGGGCACGGTGCTGATGGTGCTCGGCATTCCTTATGATTCACCAAAAGCGCTCGCTTTAGCTGGCGCCATATCAGCGATAATGACCGGTCAGGCATATTTGACTTCCGCTGAAATGGCTCATGATCTTGGCACGTTTGCCGGATACAGTGCAAACGCCAAGGATATGCTTCGCGTTATCCGCAACCACCGCAGGGCTGCCAGGAACCTCTCTGAAGAGGAATACGAAGGACTCTCGGTCAAACCGCGGGGTATTGATGCAGAGTATTGCTCCAAGGAGCTTTTTGATGCAGCAGGAAAGGTATGGGATGAAGCGCTTCAAAAAGGAAAGAAATACGGATACCGTAATGCACAGGTCAGTGTTATTGCCCCTACCGGAACGATCGGGTTGGTTATGGATTGCGATACCACCGGTATCGAACCCGAGTTCGCCATTGTTAAATTCAAAAAACTTGCAGGTGGAGGCTATTTCAAGATTGTCAACCAGTCAGTGCATAAAGCTCTTGAACGCCTCGGTTACACCGCATCTCAGATTGATGATATCGAACACTACTGCAAGGGACATGGAACACTCGCAGGCTCTCCCTCCATAAATCGCCAATGGCTGAAAAGTTGTGGCTTTACCGACGACAAGATCGAAGTGGTGGAGTCACAGCTTGACACTGTTTTTGATATCCGTTTTGCTTTCAACAAATGGATTCTCGGTGAGGATTTCTGTGCTGCACTCGGATTTACAGATGAGCAGCTCAATGATCCCGATTTTGATATGCTTCTGGCACTTGGTGCTACGCTTGAGGATGCTGAAGCAGCAAATGACTTTGTCTGCGGCACTATGACCATTGAGGGAGCTCCTCATCTGAAGCTTGAACATCTTCCGGTATTCGACTGTGCCAGCAAGTGCGGTAAAAAAGGACTCCGTTATATCAAGCATATGGCGCACATCCGCATGATGTCAGCGGTACAGCCCTTTATTTCAGGTGCGATTTCCAAAACAGTCAATATGCCCGGAACAGCTACGACCGCTGAAATCGGCGAAGTATATCAGTCTGCATGGCAGCACATGGTCAAGGCTGTCACTGTCTATCGTGATGGTTCCAAACTCTCCCAGCCGCTCAATATATCGAGCTATCAGGATCTCGACGAGGTCATCATGCTTGGAACCGAGGAGAGTCTTGATGAAACCAAGGGGCCTAAAGAGGTTCAGGAGCGCATTGTCGAGCGGGTCTATCACCGTTCAGAACGTCGCCACCTGCCGAAGCGCAGAAAAGGGTATATCCGTGAAGCCTATGTCGGTGGACACAAGGTATTTCTCCGGACAGGGGAGTATGATGACGGTTCCCTGGGAGAAGTTTTTATCGACATGTATAAAGAGGGTGCCTCCTTCAAAGGGCTTTTGAACTGTTTTGCTGTACTAGCCTCCAAGGCCCTGCAATACGGCATGCCGCTCGAGGAGCTCGTCGACAGCTTTACCTTTACCCGGTTTGAACCTGCGGGTACGGTACAGGGTCACAACGTTATAAAAAATTCCACATCCATTCTCGATTATGTCTTCCGCTCAATCGGATACGACTATCTTGGCCGCAAGGATTTTGTGCATGTAAAAGCCGTTGACGAGCTGGTGGATGGGGACGAGGGAAAGCAGAAAAGCAACGGCACGTCATCGGGCACCCAGGTTGCAGAACCGGCACTGGTGGTTCATGCTGAGCCATCGCACGCCTCAGCACTCCAGAGTCAGGCATATCAGGCTAAAGTCCAGGGCTATACCGGCGAACAGTGTGAAAATTGCGGCTCCATGCGCGTCAAGCAGAATGGTACCTGCAAAGTGTGCGAAGATTGCGGAATGACAACCGGCTGCTCCTAAAGGGCAGCCGCCGGTCGGAACCCGGTCGCAGCAAGACATTTGCCATTTGTGAAATTTATTCCACAAAGGTTAAAGTTATTGAGTAAATAGAAAAAATTTATCATCAAGTGTGAGACAGACAGCATCCTTTGTGATGTTTTTTGCCCGCAAAAGTTTAGATTTTATGATACTCAAAAACACCAATGGAGGTATCTATGAGTTTAATAGAGACAATTATTAAAGATGTACATGCATTGTCAGAATCTAAACAGGTAGAAGTCCTTGATTTCGTGCAATATCTTCGCTTAAAGGCAGAAAAACAGGAGATAAACGATTGGGCAGAATTTTCTTTGTCTTCTGCGATGCGAGGGATGGAGGACGAACAAGTTCCGTATTCGCTCAATGATATTAAGGAATCATTTTCATGATTGCCGAAGCCCGGATTGTTCTATTCAGATTTCCTCAAACCGATCAATCAGAAGCAAAGCTTCGTCCAGCCCTCTTACTTCGTCGATTACCTGGTCAATATAACGATTGGATCATCTGCATGATATCGTCACAACTCCATCGAGAAATTCCTGACTTTGATGAAGTTATCACTCCCACTGATTCCGATTTCCAGCACTCTGGTTTGAAGTCAGCAAGCGTTATCAGAATTAGCAGACTTGCTGTAGTTAATAGTGATCAGTAGTGTCCGGTTAAAAATAAAGAAGGTCTGAAAAACACTTGAGAAACGGCGATATTAAAAGTGACCAAACCTTTGATATCAGCACCATACACAAGGAGTTCCAGACCATGAAGCAAGTTACAACGATGCTGGGCGAGTTAATAAAAATATTTCCGAGATACGAATTTGAAAAACTCGAAAAGCTGCATCAAAGTAACCACTACACCAAATATTACACGGGCTGGCAACAGCTGATCACCCTGTTCTATGCGCAGATTGGCGGTCATGACAGTCTGCGAGGTATCCAAACAAGCCTTGGTGTCCATGCTCAAAAATGGTACCACCTCGGATTGGAAGGCATCAAGAGAAGCACCTTGTCAGATTCGATGAAAAACCGTCCACACCAAATTTATGAGGGCCTGTTCTATAAACTGCTCGACAAGTGCCGGTCATTTACTCCCGACCATAAATTCCGTTTCAAAAATCCACTTTTTTCAATGGACGCCACCGTTATCAACCTCTGTCTGAGCGTTTTCCCTTGGGCAGAGTACCGTCAACGCAAAGGAGCCATCAAATTGCATTACCTCTATGATCATCGAGGGTCTTTACCTGCATTCATGGTTATGAGTGACGGTAAATGCCACGATGTTCGAGTGGCAAGAAGCGAAGAGAAACTTGATTTTCACCTCTTACCGGACAGCATAGTTTCCTTTGATCGGGCCTATGTCGACTTCAAATGGCTCTATACCCTTGATCAGCGCAAGGTCTGGTTTGTGACACGGTCAAAATCAACCATGCAATACCGAATCATCGGACAGCACCAACCGATAAAAAATAATCAGGTCACACGAGACGATAAAATTGAGCTGGTCATTGAAAAATCGAGAGCAAACTATCCGAAAGCCTTCCGCTTGGTCTGTTATACTGACCCTGTTACCGGGAAAAACTATGAGTTCATCACCAACAACATGAAGCTCGCAGCCTCAACGATAGCTGGCATTTACAAATCACGCTGGCAGATTGAACTCTTCTTCAAGTGGATTAAGCAAAATCTTAAGATTAAGTCATTTCTCGGCACGAGTCAGAACGCGGTTCTCACGCAGATCTGGGTAGCCATGTGCTATTATCTCATGCTGTCATACATCAAGTTCCAGACGAAATACCGACATTCATTGCAGGAATTGACCAGAATGATCGCTTCGGTGGTCATGGAACAGCGCTTGTTGATCGATATTCTATCTTTGAATGAGAAATCCGTTATAAAAGTGCGAGAACCCGTCTTGCAGCTCGCTTTATTTTAACCGGACAGTAGTGAAAAAACTAAATTCTTTATGAACTTCCATTAAGATTATTGGAGATATCTCTCAAAAACAGCCTACACAGTCTCGTCCAATTCAGGCATCCAGACTATTCAATTCACGACAGAAAAAGTTTATGCAAGAAGATGAAGTCGCGAAAATACATAATCAAGAGAGTCTTCGTTGAGCACAATCCTTGAAAAGCCTGTTGAGCCGAGTTCTGTGGGGCGGTTATCACGATCACTGGTAAATTTACGGCTCTGCTTCCCGTTATACCAATAGACAAGGCGTATTTTGTTCCCTTCAATTTCAAGGGCTGTGATGCCTCGTTTCCCTATGGCACAGCCGGAATTGAAAACACTTGGGATGGTAAGGCTGTTATAGAGGCCACTGCGGAGACCGATTTTTTTACCCCGTTTGTAGCAGGTGGCGAGCTCAATCTTCATTGCTGAAATTTTCTTCTCGATTGAAGCGCGTTTTTCTGCGTCAGCTGAAGGATAAGCCCTGCAGAGCTCTTCGATTCGGAAGTTCAGAAAATCCACTTTTGAGAGAGATTCAAACAACGGGCGATGGGTGTGACCTATGATGGAAACAATTTTCGCCTGGTTTGAAAACTCATAAATTGATTTTTCAATTGCAAACCTGCGACGGCTGTTGTACGCCGTTGAAAAGTTCCGTATACCTGCCGGCTTTGCTATATAACGGAGAAAAAAGACAACAGAGCGACTGACTATGGGGTATGTCTCCCACAACAGTACCGATGCCTGATGGCCGTGAAGAACAAGTATGGTTTCATCGCCGTAGTGAAATTTCAGGGATTTGACCATCGATGAGGCAAGAGGGTACGATTTTTCTTCAAGCAATTCGGCATCATGATTACCGTAGGTTTTCCAAAAAAAACCGTTACGCTCGAATTTGAGAAACAGATCATACATATCTCCCCACTCATCCACAATGCTTTCAAGAGGAAATTTGAACAGTTCCTCTATATCGCCATTAAGGACTAGACTATATTTTTCGGGCAGATAATAACTCCCAAGCATGGCTTTGACCAGCTCGGCATTGCGGCGAAAATCATCACGCCTGCCGCCATTGCCCATGTGCAGATCGCTGAGAATAAGGACTTTTGATGATTGACCTAGAGTAACCGGCTTCGCTTTCTGAAGCAGTCGTTCAAGCTGGGGATGTTTTTTTGTACTTAGACTCATAATGTTACTACAGTAGCGCCTCCCTCTCAACATATTACTTGGGCTCCAAAAAAAAGAGTAATTATGATATACTTAAAATATTTCACCCTCGCAATATCGAAACAAGTTGAGCCTGCCCTGGAGATTAAGGAAAAAGAGAAAAAATAGCTTTCTTATGGACTCTCTCTTAGTTCGTATTGATTTATTAATATTCTTTCAAGATTTTGATTACTCCCCTGCGATTTAAAAAAATCCGTGAGATGCTTCTTCATCGCCAGCCTGATCTTACGGTTGTTATGGACAATGTGAATAAGGCTCACAATCTGTCGGCGATTCTTCGCAGTTGTGATGTTGTAGGCATCGGTCATGTCCAGGCAGTTTCCTACCGAAAATACATTCATGCCAGACAGAATAATGCTGGTGCCGGGGCAAGTAAGTGGACAAAGCTGCATCTCTATCATGACATTGCGACGGTCTATGAAAAATTGGCCGGAGAGGGCATGCAGATCCTTGTTGCAACGAACAAGGAGGGATGTGTTGATTTCAGAGATGTCGATTATACCGTTCCGACTGCAGTTGTGGTTGGGGCTGAATGGGACGGGATTTCGGATGAGGCTGTCAATGGCGCAGATCATACTATTTCGGTACCGATGCTGGGGATGGTTGAGTCGCTGAATGTTTCTGTAGCGACAGGTGTTATTCTTTTTGAAGCTCAGCGCCAGAGGGAGAAAAAGGGGATGTATACTACACAGCAGCTTGACCCTGAGCTTTTTGAACAGTTGCTTTTTGAAGCTACCTATCCGCGCCTCAGCCATGAGTTAAGGGTGAACGGCACTCCTTATCCAGCGCTTGATGAGTATGGCAATATCATTCAATAATACAATCCGGTTATGAGACACGTTGGCACGAGCATTATTTTCCACAACAGCCGGCACGAAGTTATGCTGGTACTAAGAGATGATAAGCCCTCAATTGTCTGCCCTAACATGTGGGATCTGCCGGGAGGACATGTTGAAAGCGATGAAACACCTGCGGAGTGCATTGTGCGTGAAATGCTTGAAGAGATTGAAGTGAATGTTGAGGGGTGTGCTCTTTTCAAGGTCTATGAATTTTCAGACCGGACAGAGCACGTGTTTATCAAGAGTGCTGAGTTTGATGTAGAAAGCATGGTGCTGCATGAGGGGCAGATGCTGCGGTGGTTTTCGCGGGAAGAGGCGGAAATGACTGAACTTGCTTATGGGTTTAATGAGGTATTGGAAGAGTTTTTCGACAGTTTGAAGGGCTGAAAAGAGATGGAATAGGTCCTATAGGTCTTATGGGACTTATAGGACCTATACTCGAGGGACTATCGGGGAAGAGCTGTAAATGCCACGCCTACTGCCCACTGCTGACTGCCCTTTAGACTTTCACTTCGATGATATCGTTCCAGCTGGTGGTGCGGTTTGGGGAGAGGTTTGCCTGGTTGGGCTTCCAGCTGTTGTTGTTTTCGGAGGCAAGGTGTACGGCGCTTCGACCATAGCGCTGGTTGATGGCATCCATGACTTGCATAAGGCTGGCATCACGCTCATTTGCAACCGGCTCTTCTTCAGGGAAGAGTGAGAGCGTTGTGCTGCAAGATGCTCTTGGCACAAGCCCGCTCACAATAACGCCTGCCTTTTTATAGACCATTCCATCTTGAAATATACCGGCAAGAATTGTCTCAGCGGCCCTGAGAATTATAATGGAATTCTGCGTGGGATACGGCAAGGCTGCTGTGCGGGTTCCCCAGTAGCGATTGCCCGACTCATCGAACGGGCTGGCAGCAATAAAGACCGTCAGCATTGAAGCAAGGGCATTTTCCTGGCGCAGCTTGACGGCGCATTTGCCTGCAAATGTAGCCACAGCCTGTTGCAACTCTGCCAGAGAGCTTACGCTGCGGCCAAATGAGCGCGAGGTGCAGATGCTTTGCTTGGCGGGTCTCACCAGCTCCATCTCCAGGCATGATGTGCCCTGCAGTTCAGACTGTATTCTTGCGCCGACAATGTGCAAGTTCTTGCGCACCCATGCGGGGGAAGCAACAACCAAATCAGCTGCGGTCTCAATTCTTTTTGCCTGAAGCTGCTTGCTCCATTGCCGACCGATTCCCCAGATATCTTCTACCTTCGTTCGCTCAAGAGCAGAGTAAATCTCCTCATGGCTTTTAAGGATACAGACACCCTGATTCTCCTGGTTCTTTTTCGCTATACGATTGGCAATCTTGGCAAGTGTCTTCGTAGGGGCAATGCCGACGCAGACCGGAATGCCGGTATGCTGACGAACAGTCTTTCGCATGTGCCGGGCGTAATCCGTAAGGTCAAAGCGAGTGAAGCTCGACATATCGAGAAAGGCCTCATCGATGGAATAGACTTCGATTTCAGGAGCAAGTTTGCCCAGAAGCCGCATCACACGGGAGGACATATCGCCGTACAAGGAATAGTTCGAGGAGAAGACTGACACATTATGCTTTTTGAGAAGATCACGGCACTTGAATTCCGGCGTGCCCATCTTGATGCCAAGCGCTTTAGCTTCTTCGGAGCGGGCAATGATACAACCATCGTTATTCGAGAGAACAACTACAGGGCGCAGGCGAAGCTCTGGCCTGAAGGTGCGCTCACATGAAGCGTAGAAATTATTGCAGTCAACAAGGGCAAACATGGTGGGTGGTCTCCAGCCTCGATTATCTCGGCTTGTGAATAATATAGGCAAGCATTCCCCAGACGAGAAAATCATTTTCTTCGGTGGGACGTGCCCCCGTTTATAAGACCACTTCTTCTTGGTATAAATTCTTTTGCTGAGCCAGAAATTCTTCCGGTGTCAGCCTTCCTAAAGAACTGTGCGGTCGGATCGAATTGTAATCCTCCTGCCATTGCCCGATGACCTCTTTGGCATGATCAAGACTCAAAAACCAGTTCACGTTCAGGCATTCGTCCCTGAGCCTGCCGTTAAAGCTTTCGATGTAAGTGTTGTCGACCGGCTTGCCAGGGCGATTGAATACCAGTTTGACTCCATGACGATGCGCCCATGCATCAAGTGCTTTGCCGATGAATTCAGGGCCGTTATCGACCGTGATCATTTCCGGCATTCCTTTGAACCAGGCAATCCTCTCCAAAACACCGCATACCCTATTGCCATTGATTGATGTATCGACTTCGAAGCCAAGATAATCTCTGCTGTAACTGTCCAGAACGTTGAGCACCCTGAACCGACGGCCATTATAGAGATTGTCGCTCATGAAATCCATTGCCCAGCATTGATTCCTGTGTTCCGGCTTTGGTGGCGCAACCCGAGTATCGGCAGCTGTTTTTCTGCGACGTTTTACCCGCAGCATCAGATTCTCTTCACGATAAAGCTGTTCAGTTCGCTTATGGTTGATTTGAAATCCCTCTCGCCTCAACAGGTAATGCAGTCGACGGTAACCCCAACGTTTTCGCTCATCAGCCAACTCCCGTAACCGTTGCCGAATCGGCTCATTGGTATCAGGTTTTGGCTGGTAATGCCAAGTTGTTCGGCTCAGGCCAACCAGAATACAGAGCTTTCTGAGACTCCGCCCGAAGTGTTCATGCAAGTGCTTTACAGCGTTGCGCTTGACCTCGGGCGTTACCATTTTTTTGAGTTGATCTCCTTGAGCATCTGGATGTCAAGGGCATAGTCAGCGACCAGCTTTTTCAGGCGACGGTTCTCATCTTCAAGTTCCTTGAGGCGTTGTGCTTCACTGACCGACATGCTGCCGTATTTCGATTTCCAGTTGTAAATCGTCGCATCGCTGACACCGTGTTTGCGGCAAAGATCCTTGACGGGCATACCCGAATCGGCTTCTTTCAGGATGCTGATGATCTGTTCTGTACTGTAACGCTTGGTTTTCATGCGTGTAACCTCCTTGGTTGATTTTAATCATTTTTTCCACAACCAAGTGGTCCCATTTTACGGGCTCACGTCCACGTCCAAGATTCTCTAAACCGGGACAATTTGTATCGAGAATCTCTGGAGTAATCTGAGTACGTTCAAAAACGACATAATCAAATTTGCAATTCTGAAATATACTTCCGTAAAGATTAGATGTGTTGAAACGGCATCCAGTGAAATCGCAATCTTCAAATGAGCACTTACGGAAATAACAGGTTTCGAAAATTGTGTATTTAAAATCGATTCCCTTGAATTTTTTCCCTTTCGCAACCCCCCTGATGATCAAGCAATTGCTATACTTTTCATTAATGAGATCACCTTCAAATAGTTGATCAACATGGTGTACTCTGTTGCTAGAAGTGGACATATTCTTTGAACAACGACTTTGTTGCTTGATCAACTAATGGGAAAGTTATTTTGTAATAATTCAAACTTCAGCTCAGCAAAATTAGCTCAATACTGTGCTTCAGAACTTTTGACGGTAGCCATTTTTCTACAACGGGGATTTATTCGCGAGCTTTTTAAGTATAAATAATTTAAGACGTGATTTCAAGGCATAATTTCCCGAAAGCAAAGATGGAATTTTGGACTTATGATAACTCCATAACGCACTCATTTTATTATAAATCACAAACTATGGCAAAAAAAAGCTCCGTAACAAATAACTGTTACGGAGCTGTAGGTCACGGGTTAACCCGTAATCCTTTTACTCTGGTATCTTCCGAAAAAGAATCCTCAGGCTTCAGAGCCTTCAGCCTCAACTTCGAAATGAACCTTTACGGAGATATCCATAAAGATTTTTGCGTCAGCCTCATACTTGCCGAGTGACTTGATCGGAGCCTCTATAGTGATTTTCCTGCGGTCGACATCAAAACCCTGAACCTTAAGGGCATCTGCGATATCAGCCGCGGTCACTGTTCCGAACAGTTTACCCGATTCGCCGGCTTTGGCATAAACCTTCAATGACAACTGCTCGATTTTCTGAGCATGTTCACGTGCGCTCTTGCGCAACAGCTCAACCTTTTTGGCCTGCTGTTTTTTCTCTGTTTCAAGAGCTTTGAGCGTTCCCTCGGTAGCTCTTATAGCTATACCCTGCGGAATCAGGAAATTGTTTGCATAACCGTTTTTTACGGCAACAACTTCACCTGCATCGCCAAGGGTAGCCACATCTTTTCTTAAAATGACTTTCACTGCTTAGCTTCCTCGTTCAATAGATTGCAAAATTAGGTTATTTGTATTCGTCGACAACATACGGTATTACTGCCAGGAACCGTGCCCACTTGACTGAATGGGTCAGAAGGTTCTGCTCTTTGGCAGAGAGACCGGTGATGCGGCGAGGAATAATTTTTCCCTGATCGTTGATAAATCTTTTCAGCTTACGCTCGTCGCGGTAATCGAAAAATACAACCTGATTTTTCGACACTTTCTTTTTCGAAGCCAGCGCATTGCTTAAGGATTTATTACCCTGCGATTTGTGGCCTTGTGATTGTGTAAATTTTTGTCTCATAAGTTATTACAAAATTAAGCTTACCCTATCCTCTCAATCGGAAGAAAGGTATTTGTATTCGTAAATATGACCGGGATCTTCATCATGGACTTCTCCATGATGGGTATCGTGACAGTCATCCTCAATAAAGCCCTCTTCATCCTCCTCGCCATTCTTCTTTCTCTTGTTGAGGAACTGGATTCTTCTGGCCTTTATTTCGACAACGGTCCTGGATGATCCGTCCTGCGCTTTCCATGTTCGGCTCTGTAATTCTCCGTCCACGAGAACTGCTGAACTTTTCTTCAGGTTGTCACGGCAACTTTCGGCAAGCTTGTTCCATGCGACA
>SERZ01000247.1_pt1 | contig 38019 bp, 28 predicted proteins | sample 3171461 | NCBI WGS metagenome assembly SERZ01 (sample SAMN06051861, study PRJNA518727) | freshwater metagenome | biome: subpolar coniferous forest; feature: holomictic lake; material: water; isolation source: holomictic Lake 227, 6 m depth | place: Canada: near Kenora, Ontario | collected... | reverse complement strand
TTTCAACATTCCTGATCTCATAAAAAATCAAAATTCAGACGGCTTTGTGAAAAGTTCGCAGGCAAGGCGCGCAAATCCTGAGGAGTGAGGCGTACGACCAGTACGCCGCAATGACGAAGGATGCAGCGTAACGCAGCCTCCGGACTTTTTGGCCAGTACGCCGCAGTGACGAAGGATGCAGCGTAAGCAGCCTCCGGACTTTTTACAAAGCCGTCAATATTCCTGAAGGGATTTTACCGAAAGATCCTTTTGTTTCATAGCGACAATGGCCTTTCCCATGGCAATGGCGCCGGCCAGGGTCGTGGTATAGGGAATGTTGTATTTGATGGCGGCGCGCCTTAAGTGGTAGCCGTCGCGTTTGGTTTCATTGCCGAATCCGGTGTTGATGATGAGTTGAATTTCCCGGTTCATGATGGCATCCACAACGTGTGGCCGGCCCACCGATACCTTGTTGACTATCCGGCTGGGAATGCCGTTGCTTTCAAAATAAATCCCGGTTCCGCATGTGGTTATCAGGGTGAATCCGATCTCATAAAGCTGCCTGGCTACAATCAGCGCGCCTGGTTTATCCCGATCCTTGACGCTGATAAAGACCGTACCGCCAAGAGGCAAATACTGGCCGGCGCCAAGCTGGGCTTTGGCATAGGCAGATCCCAAATCTTCATCAATGCCCATGACTTCACCGGTGGATTTCATCTCCGGGCCAAGCAGGGTATCCACATCCGGAAATCGGTTAAACGGCATGACCGCCTCCTTGACAGATATGTGGGATGGAACTTTTTCTGTAATCAACCCAAGCTCTTTCAGGGACTTGCCAAGCATGATTTTGGTTGCCAGCTTTGCAAGGGGAACGCCAGTGGCTTTGCTGACAAACGGAATGGTTCTGGACGCTCTTGGATTGACTTCCAGAACAAAAAGTTGGTCATTCTTTACAGCATACTGAACATTCATAAGCCCGATCACATTTAGCTCGGCGGCCATGGCCTTTGTGGCCCGGGTGATTTCTTCAAGAATTTTCGGTTTCAGGCTATAGGGTGGCAACACGCAGGCGGAATCTCCGGAATGAATGCCAGCCTCCTCAATATGCTCCATGATTCCGCCGATAATGGTGGCGTTTCCGTCAGAAATGGCATCCACATCCACTTCAATGGCATCTTCCAGAAATTTATCGATCAGCACTGGATGGTCTGGCGATGCAGCGATGGCCGTAAGCAAGGATATCTCCAGCTCTTTGGGGTCATAGACAATCTTCATGGCCCTTCCGCCCAGAACATAAGAAGGCCGAACAACGACCGGATATCCGATGGTTTCCGCAACTGCAGCGGCTTCGGCCACAGAACTTGCGGTGCCGTTCTCCGGCTGAATCAGACCCAGCTTATGGAGCATGGCCTGGAAGAGTTTCCGATCTTCCGCCCGATCTATGCTTTCGGGCTGGGTACCCAAAATGGGCACACCCGCCAGGAAAAGTGGAGTGGAAAGGTTTAGCGGGGTCTGCCCTCCAAACTGAACAATCACGCCGAATGGCTTTTCCGTTTCCACGATGTGAAGCACATCCTCGCGGGTAAGCGGTTCGAAATAGAGTTTGTCTGATGTATCGTAATCCGTGCTGACGGTTTCGGGATTGCTGTTCACCATGATGCTTTCAATCCCTTCTTCCCGAAGGGCGAATGAGGCGTGGACGCAGCAGTAGTCGAACTCTATTCCCTGACCAATCCGGTTTGGTCCTCCCCCCAGAATCATGACTTTTTTCCGGTCCGACACTCTGGCTTCATTTTCGGTTTCGTAAGTGGAATAATAATAGGGAGTGGCGGCCTTGAACTCGGCGGCGCATGTGTCCACCAGTTTATAGACGGGCAGTATCCCCAGTTCCGTGCGCAGTTTCCTGACGGCCTGTTCGTTTAACCCGGTAAGGCTGGCTATTTGAATATCGGAAAATCCCGTTGACTTGGCATGTCTGAGAAGAGTTGCTGAAATGTCTTTTCCTGCAGTTGCAATCTTCTGTTCCATAAGCACGATCTGTCGGATCTGATCCAGAAACCATGGGTCGATCCGGGTCAGATCGTAGATGGCTTCCATGCTCATGTCGTCCAGCAAGGCATGGCGAAGGTAAAATATCCGCTGAGAATTTGGGGTTGCCAGACGTTGTTCGATCTCACCTCTTGTTGGCGGCGTGGCAGGGTCTTTCCCATCCCCGCCCAGACCATAGCGGCCAATCTCAAGGGAGCGAATGCCTTTCTGCAAGGCTTCCTTAAAGGTTCTGCCAATGGACATGATCTCGCCTACGGATTTCATGGCCGTTGTCAGATAATCCTGGGTTTCCGGAAATTTCTCGAAAGTCCATCTTGGAATTTTGACCACGCAATAATCAATGGTCGGCTCAAACGATGCCATCGTCTCGCCGGTGATATCATTGGGGATTTCATCCAGGGTATAGCCCACAGCCAGCTTGGCTGCAATTTTGGCAATGGGATACCCCGTAGCCTTGGAAGCCAGGGCGGAGCTGCGGGATACCCTGGGATTCATTTCAACTACGATCATCTCGCCGGTATCAGGATGAACGGCAAACTGCACATTGGATCCGCCGGTATCCACGCCGATTTCCCGAATGATAGCAATCGCGGCGTTTCGCATCAGTTGATATTCTTTATCGGTCAATGTCTGGGCAGGCGCTACGGTGATGCTGTCTCCGGTATGAACCCCCATAGGATCCATGTTTTCAATGGAACAGATGATCACCACATTGTCGTTACGATCCCGCATGACCTCAAGCTCATATTCTTTCCATCCCAGAACCGATTCCTCAAGCATTATCTGAGTAATCATGCTTGCGTCAAGCCCTGCCCTGGCAATGACATTTAGGTCTTCCGCGTTATATGCCACACCACCGCCGGTTCCGCCCAGGGTAAAGCTGGGCCGGATGATGATAGGAAATCCTATTTCATCGACAATGGTCCGGCACTGTTCCATGTTCACGGCAATACCGCTTCGGGGAATGCGAAGTCCGATTTTGTCCATGGCCTTTCGAAACAAATCCCGATCCTCGGCCTTTTGAATGGATGGAATGGTGGCTCCGATCATCTCAACGCCGTATTTTTCCAGAATTCCCATCTCGGCCACCTGGATAGCGGTGTTCAGACCGGTCTGCCCGCCAAGCGTAGGCAATATGGCGCAGGGCCGCTCCCGTTCAATAATCTTGGCGACGGTCTCCGGCGTAATGGGTTCGATGTAGGTTCGGTCGGCCATGTCAGGATCGGTCATGATGGTGGCGGGATTGCTGTTGATCAGCACCACCTCATAACCTTCTTCCTTCAATGCCTTGCATGCCTGAGTGCCGGAATAATCAAATTCACAGCCCTGGCTGATGATGATGGGACCTGCGCCGATGATCAGGATTTTATGAATGTCTGTGCGTTTGGGCATATTTATTGGTCAGCCATCATCAACTGGGTGAATTCATTAAAAAGATACTGAGCGTCCTGCGGGCCTGGAGAAGCTTCAGGGTGATATTGAACGGCGAAAACAGGCAGTGTTCGATGTCGGAATCCTTCCAGAGTCTTGTCGTTAAGGTTGACATGGGTGATTTCGACATCATCTGTACTCAGCGTGGCGATGTCAACTGCAAATCCATGATTTTGGGATGTGATTTCGATGCGACCGGTCTTCAAATTCTTAACCGGCTGGTTCGCTCCACGATGACCGAATTTCAGCTTGTAGGTTTTCCCACCCATGGCAAGTCCAAGAATCTGGATTCCCAGGCAGATGCCGAATATGGGCCGGAATCCCAGAAGAGATCGAACCGTTTGCACTGCATAATCCACGGGTTCTGGGTCCCCTGGGCCATTTGATAAAAATATTCCGTCCGGAGCCATGGCGCGGATTGTGTCAGCAGTCGTTGCAGCGGGGACAACGATCACTTCACATCCGCATTGCTCAAGACATCTCAGGATATTGGTTTTAATCCCGAAATCAAGCGCAACCACGCTACGCAGGCCGCTCCGGTGCTTCCAGATTTTTGAGGTCAGAGCCATTGCCGGATCTAAATATTCCGTTCGGTCGATGGGAAGAATTTCATTGTTCATCCATCGGTAAGGCAGTCTGGTGGAAACCACGGAGGCCAGATCTTGGCCGGCCATGCTGGGAACCTGCCTGGCTTTTTCCACACAGGAGAGCGGATCAATATCTTCGGTGGAGATAAATACCCGCATGGCCCCTGAATTTCTCAGATGAAGGGTCAGCGCCCTGGTATCCAGTCCGTCAATCCCCATAATACCTTGTGTTTTCAGATAATCGGACAACGAGCCAGTGGAACGGTGATTGCTGTGGAAATGTTGATATTCCCGGACCACAAATGCCGCGACCTGTATTCGATCTGATTCGACATCCTCAAGGTTTACCCCGTAATTGCCGATCAGCGGATAGGTCATGGTCACTACCTGACCCCTGTATGACGGGTCAGTCAGGACTTCCTGATATCCGGTCATGCTGGTGTTGAATACTGCCTCACCGCCTGCCTCACCAGACCCGGTAAAACAGTGACAGTCAAATGTCCGTCCGTCTTCCAATGCCAATATCGCTTTTTTCATACCAAGGCTTGTATCATTCCATGGGCTGGTTTTCAACAAGATTCCACACACCGCAAGGACAGCGCCGGCGCAAAATCCACATCCAATGATTTGGTCATGAATTCCAGATTCATCATAAACGTATCCAGGCGTTTCAGTCCGTTTTCTGTAAAAATGCCGGACAGAATCGGCGCATCCTTCATGTCTTCAAACGGGCCGCCAAGGTCCCGAAGGAACAATCCCACGCAGGAACGTACAGTACATCCTTTTATGTCAGATGGCAACAGCAACAAGAACAGGATGCAGTATCCGGATCAGATCATGAGGTTTCATGGAAAAAAGAAGCCCTCTTTTACCGGCATTGATGAAAATTTCCGGTAATTCTGCTATGGAGGCTTCCATGTAAATCGGAAGGGGCAGCCGGGTAGCAAATGGAGATATGCCGCCCACGGTATATCCAGTAATTTTTTCTGCTTTCTGCGGTGTACAGGGCTGAACCGTTTTTACCCCCAGTTGCCTGGCCAGAGCCTTGGCGGAAACCTGTTTATCCCCGTGCATCAGCACAATAAATTGATTTCGGGAATCTTCCTCCATCACCAGCGTCTTGATGATCCCATGCTCTGTAACGCCCAATGCAGCAGAAGCTGTTTCTGTTCCCCCTTTTTCTTCGTAGGCGTAAAGATGGAGCGAAAATGAAACGGATCCGGCCTTCAAGCGCCGGATTGCCGGTGTTACAGGAATTTTTTGACTGGACATTGATTCGGTCGCTCCCCTATCCGGTTTACAGCAACTCTCTTCTGAAACTTTCTGTCATTGCAAAATCAATTCAGTGGAAGTAAAATCCAAAACATGAACCCAAACCGCTTCAAAACCGCTTCTTCCTTTATCTCCGCTGCAGACCGAAAACGACGAAGGCGGGAAATGGTCATTATCGCAACCATTATTATTGTTGTTGCGCTGATGACATACATTCAGAACAAGCTCATCCATTTCGGGGCCAATTTTCCCATTTCCAATACCATTTTGATGTTTACGATGACGAACATCAATTTGCTGCTATTGATTCTAATGATTTTTTTAGTTTTTCGCAACCTGGTAAAATTGCTGTACGACCGAAGACGAAAGGTGATGGGATCAAAGCTGCGAACCCGGCTGGTCATTGCATTTGTATCTCTGACCCTGATTCCAGCGGGTGTGATGTTTTTCTTTTCCATGGGTTTTATTACCACCAGTATTGATTTCTGGTTTAGTGTTCCGGTTGAGCAGGCCCTTGAAAACTCACTTCATGTCGGAAGGCAGATTTACGGAATCATGGAAAACAGCAATGCGTTTTATCTGGAAAGAGCAGCGCATCAGATCAATACAAGAAATCTCCTGGAACCAGCAAAAGCTAAAGAATTGTTCCAACATATTGAAATGGTTCAACGATCATTTAACCTGAATACGGTTGAAGTATATGATATCCACGCCAGGCGTATTGCCCAATCCCCGGATCATGACCCGAATGGTCAATCGTTTCAAGCAATTTCCATTGAACAGCTTCGAAAGGAATTTTCTCCCAAGTCTGTCTCGTCATTTTCTCAAATCATCTCTGGCGGCGAGGTGATTCGCACTGTCGGAACTATTCCTTTTGGAGCCAAGCCAGTTGATGCTGAAGCCTTTCTCGTCTTGACAGTTATGATTCCACAGTATCTTTCAGAAAACATGGCATCCATTTCAAGGGGTTTTGAGGAGTATCAGCAAATTAAGCTTCTGAAAAAACCCATACAGATTTCCTATTATATCACCCTTTCCATCGTTGGGCTTCTGGTGGTATTCTGCGCCGTATGGTTCGGGTTTTATCTGGCCAAATCCATCAGCATTCCAATTAAGGAACTGGGGGAAGGCACCAGGCGGGTTGCTGAAGGCGATTTGAGTTTTCAAATCGGGTCGGTAGGCGATGATGAAATCGGTAGCCTGGTGGATTCTTTTAACAAGATGACCCGTGGTCTGCGACTCAGCAGAGATCAGTTGGAGCTTACTTCCAATAAGCTTCGCGAACAAAATCTTGAAATCGAAGAAAAACGCCAGTATATGGAAATCGTTTTGAAAAATGTATCCGCAGGTGTTGTTACGCTGGATGCAGGCGGTTTTATCGCAACAATCAATAAATCGGCTGAAAAAATGCTGAACATCTCTGCGGAACAGGTTATCGGGAAAAATCATGTTCACCTTCTTCAGGGCCGCTACTTGAAAATAGCTGAAAACATTATTCACGGGTTTAAGGGAATTCACAATGATTTTATCGAATTGCCAATTAGAACAGCGATTGAGGGCCGGTCACGAAGCTTTATGCTCCATATCAATTCGCTGAAGGATGATAGTGGACGTCATATCGGAATTGTCGTGGTGTTTGATGATCTGACGGAGCTTGAAAAGGCTCAGCGGACAGCAGCCTGGAGGGAGGTGGCCAGGCGTATTGCCCATGAAGTCAAAAATCCATTAACACCAATTACCCTTTCTGCGCAACGCCTGAAGCGAAAATATTCCCGACTGATCAAGGAGCCGGTTTTTGATGAATGCACACAGATGATCATTGATCATGTTGATATTATAAGAAATCTTGTCAATGAATTTTCATCGTTCGCCAGATTTCCATCGGCGAATCCGAAACCGGGGGAGATTCTGCCAATTATTGAAGAAACCATCGCACTTTATCGCGAAGGCCATTCGTCCGTTCGGTTTGAAATCAGAAAACCAGGAAATATCCCCATCATCAATCTGGATCGACAGCAGATTAAAAGAGCCATGATCAATCTGGTCGATAATGCCATTTCAGCCGTTCATTCAGAAGGGGAAATCACGATTTCTCTTTTTCATGATGCAGAGCACAAGCTGGTTCGAGTTGAAGTGGCGGATACCGGCGATGGTATTTCCGATGAAAACAAGGCCCGGCTTTTCGAACCGGATTTTTCAACCAAGTTAACTGGCATGGGGCTAGGTCTGGCTATCGTCAACACCATTGTGATGGATCATCATGGAATGATTCGAGCAGAGGACAATCATCCCAAGGGTGCTCGGTTTATTTTCGAACTGCCGGCTTAAATCCGTTCACCGTTGCCCGTTTACGGTAAACGGTAACCGTTTTTATAGAAAGGAATAGAAATGTATCCATCTGTGATGATCGTCGATGACGAACCCTCCATTCTGCAATCCCTGAGCGGGATTCTGTCTGATGAGGGGTTTGAGATATTCACCGCTTCAAACGGGTATGAAGCGCTTAAGCGCATCGAGCAGGAAGCTCCTGATCTGGTGCTGCTGGACATCTGGATGCCGGGCCTGGACGGCATTGAAACCCTGAAGGAAATTAAAAAAAGCAACCCGGTGATTCAGGTCATCATCATTACCGGACATGGCACCATAGAAACCGCCGTAAGCGCCACCAAGCTGGGAGCCTTTGACCTGATTGAAAAACCGCTTTCCATTGACAAAGTGATAGTGGCCATTAATCGGGCTCTGAATTATCGAAGGCTTGAAGAAGAAAACAAATATCTTCGAAAAAAAACCATTGAAAAGAATTCCATTACCGGAAACAGTTTGGCGACTCTTGCCCTGAAAAAACAAATTTCAGTGGCAGGTCCAACCGATGCCTGGATACTGATTACGGGAGAAAACGGATGTGGCAAGGAACTGGTGGCCCGCACCATTCACCAGCTTAGCAGCCGTGCGCATGAGCCGTTGATAGATGTCAATTGTGCAGCCATTCCGGATGATCTGATTGAAAGTGAGTTGTTCGGTCATGAAAAAGGGGCATTTCCAGGAGCAGCCGTAAAAAAAAGGGGTAAGTTCGAACTGGCAGGCAATGGAACCCTTTTTCTTGATGAAATCGGGGACATGAGTTTAAGGTCGCAAGGGAAAATTCTGCGTGTTCTCCAGGAAAAGCAGTTTCATCGCATCGGGGGAAGCCGAACAATGGATATGAATGTTCGGGTAATCGCCGCCACCAACAAGGACATCGAAGCGGAAATCTCCAGGGGAACATTTCGGGAGGACTTATATTTTCGGCTCAATGTTATTCCAATTGAAGTTCCACCACTGCGGCAGAGGCTTGAGGATATTCCGATTCTGGCGGATCTGTTTCTCAGTGAATTCGCCCGGCAGAACCACCGCTCCGGAAAAACGCTGACACCTGCGGCGCTCCTACTGCTTGGAGCCTACTCGTGGCCCGGAAATGTCCGGGAACTGAAGAATCTGTTTGAGCGGCTATCCATCATGGTGGATGGAGACATGATCACTGAATGGGATATTCCCTTCCCCATCAATTCAAGCGAAAAAAATGAGAAATCCGCGTTGATAGAATCTCCCCTGTTTTCTCTCTCCAAGCTGAAAGATGCTCAAAAAGCCTTTGAAGACGAATTCATCAAACGAAAGCTGGAGCATAATCAACATGACATTGCCGCGACTGCCAAATCCATTGGCGTTGGGCAAAGTCACATCAGAAATTATCTAAAGCAGATTCAGAAGGAAAACAAATAATCAGAGCAGTCCGCAGATTTTAAATGCATGGACTGCCCTGCATGTTTAAAGTATTGCTTTGGAAGCAAAGGTTGTTCTTTTTACCAAAACCGTCAGCTTTTTTTACTACCATTCAAAGATGGCCTTCACCTTATTTCCAGCCCCTTCAATAGCAACCTCCTTGCATAAGGACCGGACCAGATAAACCCCCCGGCCTCTTAGAGCATTGATGTCAGGCTGTATCATCTGAACACTCTGATAATCGAAACCACGACCGCTGTCTTCAACCTGGAGTAATATTCTCCCGTTTGTATTATGAACAAGCAATTCCATGTCGATTTTTATCCAGCCGGTAGAGAGCGCTGCCAATTTCTCCCCTCGTGTGATAAAATATTTCTCAAAACCGATTGGTTCGCTTTTCAGTGTGGTATCCATCCGGAGAATGCCATGTTCCAATGCATTGGAGTAAAGTTCTGAAAGAATTAGAAAGATGTTCTGTTTTTGTTTTCGGGCTGCAACATGCGTTCCTATCAATAAATCAGTAAGGGTCTCGATAAAATTATCAGCTCGCATGGCTCCGGGATGAAGCGTAATGGACAGGTTCAAAATGGCAGGTACATCATCAGATATGGATTCTATTCCCTCTACCGGATGATCATCCAGTGTTGTATCGCATTTGATTTCCGCAATTGCCATATCATCCAATTGGGGCGCATCTCCACGGAATTCATTGATGCTACGACAGATGTCATCAAATCTCTGTTCCGGAACCTGGGATTTGGTCAGCAGTTGTTCAAGGCGTTCCTGACCAAGCTGGTCTCCAGCCGTGTTCTGGGACTCGACTATGCCGTCGGTGAAAAGATAGACACAGTCGCCATGCTCAAGGTTTATTTCTTCATAATGGAATTCACGATCTATCTCTGGCAAAATCCCCAAGGGCAGGTGCTGAGAGTGTATGCGGTTTTTTATAATACCACTTGCGTTCACCAGCATGGCTACGGGGAGCCCGAAATTCAATACTCTGGCTATATGATGCTTATAATTCCATTCTACCATGCATGCGCAAAAATAAAGCCCTGTCGGCATGATTGCTTTCAGGCGGTTGTTGATTTCAGATGCGATTTTTTTTAAGGAATAACCTCTTTCCGCCATTGCATAAAAAATAGAGGTTACAGGAATGGCGCCGAGGGCGGCAGACAACCCATGACCAGTGAAATCTCCCAGGAGTATATGCCGTACGCCAGGTACACCTGATGCGGTGAGAAACAAATCACCCCCTGCATCCTTCATGGCGGATAAAAAATGCTTGACATTTTTTTCTTCTTTTTCTTTTTTACGAACGACTTTGCCAAAAACTTTTTCCGCTATTTCATACTCTTGATTGAGGCGCTGATATAACCTTTCAAGTTCGGAATGAGCCGTAAGAAGCGTTTTTTCATTTTGCTTGCGAACCGAGATATCGCGGATGATTCCTGCGGCATGCCAGGTATCCTGATCCTTGAATCCCGACAGGGAAAGCTCCGCTGGAAATTCCGTTTGATCTTTCCTTAATCCCATTACTTCAGTTGTTTTTCCAATAAGTACGCCACGGCCGGATTTTACAAACTCCATAAAACCGGTTTCATATTGCTTGTGGTATTTCTGGGGAGCAATTATTGAGTGCAAATCTTTGCCTATGATTTCATGCGATTTATACCCAAAAATGACTTCTGCCGCCGGGTTCCAAAATGTTATATAACCTCGGCTATTTATCAAAATGATGGCATCAATGGCGGAATTCATGATTGCCTGGAATCGTTGATCCCTATTCCAAAGCGATTTTTCGTTTCGAACGGCCTGCTTCCTGTCAGTTGAAGCAATACTTTCGGCAGGCGCTAGTTTACGATCCCTTTTGAGGCTGACCACCCAATCAACTATTTCCAATAATTCAGATCGTCTAAACGGTTTGGCCAAGCAAGTCAAAGCACCTGCTTTTGTCAACTCTTCGAATGAGTGAACACAGCTTTCACCTGTAATCAAAATAAAATAGAGAGATGGAAAATTGCTGAGACCTTCCTGCACTAATTGAATCCCATCCATTTCAGGCATATTGATATCTGATATGACCAAATCGAATGGGCCTTTTTTTAGAATGGCAAGCGCTTCAGCACCGTTATTGGCGACTGTGATAAGATGATCTGTGTTATGGAAAAACCTTTGCAGCGTGATGAGTGATGGTATGTCGTCATCAACGATTAAAATATGAAGGGAGGATGACTCTATCACGATGGTCCCTTTCGATTTGCTGGATTATCCTGTATATCCATGTAACTCATTTAATTACGATTTGATCTTGAATAATTTGTCAAAATTCGCCGTTAAAAAAATCTTTGTCACATTTGGACTCATGTTGGTAATGAAGATATTCGCATTATCACCGCCAAATCGTTCACGCATGATCAACAACATACCAAGGGCGGAGCTGTCCACATATATGCAATCTGTCATATCTATGACAATTGAGGATACAGAATCCATCTTACCTTTGTACGCATCTCCAAAGTCTGAATAAGTTGTAATGTCAAATCGTATTCCTATAAATACGGTAAGCGTATTTCCATCTGCGGAAATTTCATTTTTCAGTGCCATAACAATAGCCTCCTCGCCTGATGATCAGGACAATTAAATCGTGCCGTTAATGTACATCAACAAAATTTTTATGATTCATCGTAGGGGCGGGTTCCAAACCCGCCCGTTCCAAACCCACCCGTACATCATTGTATTTTTTGAAGTGACCTTTGTGATTTTTTATCATGGGATAGTGTTTCCCATATCAGGTCAACTTTTGTTGAAATTTGTGATAGTTCTTGAGCTATATCATTGGCTTCTTTGGTATCTGAAACTGGTTTGTTTTTTGGTGTAATTTGAGTTTGTGTATCTGATGGAGCAGGTGCTTGAGTTACATCCAGCGATTTTTGTTGGCTCATTGCATGTTCTGGCAACATGGCTTCCACGCGGGAAATTGCTTCCGCGATACCAGTCAATGAAGTACTCACCTGCTGCAATTTCTGCTCGATATCTTCAGCCCCGGTTTTTTTAGTAACCGATTGGGTCGCAGGGGGCGCAGCAGAAGGAGTCTCTTTACGTCTGGGTTGGTCATCTGAATTGGTTGGCCCTGTTTGACCCTGGCCGTCTTTTAGCAGCGACGATTTCTGATTCATAATGTCAATAACATGATCCAGTTTTGCAGACAACTGCTGAAATTTTTGGTTGATTTCATCTACTGTTGATACTTCTTTGGGAATAGCCATGTATGAACGGAGGCCTGCTACATCAGGTTGGCCGACAGGCTCTTTGTCGCTGTCCGTAATTCGAAACGTATCACCGGCGTACTTTTCAGCGGCCGAAGACGATGCCCGATTTTCATACTCAATGGGATAAGTTTGCGGCATGTCCTGTTTGAGAAAAAGATTATGTTTTGACCATTTGGCAATCGAAACAAGATTCGGAATATCCGCCTGGGTCAATATCGAAAACCCTAACACGGCAGCGGTTCCAAGGAAACACGCAAAGCTTAAAAACGCAAAGGAACGGATTTTTTTCGAAAAAATGTTTTTCATTTGTAAAAACAGACAAGTAAGAACTCCCGCCGGAATCAGAAATTCGAAAAAAAGATAGGCTGGCTTCAAGAAAAATGGCAAATGTGATAAAAGCGGCGTGTCAATGATGGCTTCCTTGAGGGGCAGATTGTTGCGCAACCCCATAATGAATGGAAAACAACAGTACAACGATATTGCAAAAACCGGAAAGATGATTGCAGGCCCAGCCTTGAGAAACAAAATTGAAGTGTAGGTAATAATCGCTGCACTCACCAGATAGATATACACAAGCTTCGGATAGGATATCCCCATTATCGGCATCAATTGATCAATCGGGGGAGATTTTATGTAATAAATCAAAAGGACGGGAATGCCAAGGCCCAGCAGGAGAAGGCACCCCATAGCAAACAGAAGCGACAATGCTCCATTTTCAACGGAATGATGTTCAGGGAGTTCATCTCCTACGATGTGTCTTGTTTCACTCATTGTAAGCCATTTAGCTATCAGAAGGCTTCCTTCTTGTCAATTGAATACGCATTCGGAGAAGCCATTGCCCGCTCCCCCAGATTTCCATACCGGTGATAATTGTCGCAGATGCTCTGTTCCTGGAAATATTGCAGAAGCTCGATCCGGCCTTCCATCATGACTGGCATGCGGGAAATATAAAATCCTTTTTCAGCCGCCGCAGCCAGAACCGCCGATGGCGCCCGGTCTGGATGCGCATAGCGAATCCGCTGTATTTTTGAAAGAATCTGAATCAGATCCCTGTCGGTCTGGCGAACAACGTTGGCACCTTTCAGGAGGGTCTGGCCTTCTTTTGAACCCAGAAACACCGTGGCGGTGTTGACAAGGCCGTGTGGAATGCTGACAAGCAGCGAGCATTCCGAAATCCGGACAGCAGCGATCCTGGCCAGGGTTTCAAAGAGCGAGTCATCGCCACGAATGCGGACTGCAACGGCCCCAACCGGAAGAAACCGGACAATGTTGTCCTGCCCTCTTAAGTGAAAGTAATCTTTTTCAACCAGGAAATCCTGTTCAGCGCGATAAAGATAGCTCTGAATGGCCCTTATGGTTTTTGAAATATCTGCCTCAATACCCGGGAAATGATTTCCGTCCAGTTTGATCCGCCATCTCAGGGAAAGCTGCAGGATTTCCGAGTCCTTCTGAATTGCGCCAATCGGGGGCAGGCCGGTTTCTTCAAAATTCATGAACTGACTAACATAATTTGGGCCGCCTGCCTTTATTCCCGATCCCAGCGAGGATTTTCTCATGCCGCCGAAAGGCTGCCGCAGCACAACGGCACCAGTGGTGCCACGATTGATATAAAGATTGCCGGCTTTGATCCGGCTTTTCCACAGCACCTGCTCCCGTTTATCAAGACTTTCAATTCCGGATGTCAGGCCGTAACCGGTCTGATTGACCAGATCAATGGCTTCGTCAAGATTCTTTGCGCTCATGACCCCAAGAACCGGCCCGAAAAACTCTGTAAGATGGGTATAACTTCCGGGTTTGACGCCCCATTTGATTCCGGGAGTCCACAGATGCGGATTGTATCCGATATTTTCAGGTTTCAGAGCCCAGGATTCGCCTGGCTCCAGCCTTGTGAGGGCGGCTTTCAGGTCTCCTGAAGGTGCCTGGATCAAAGGCCCCATCCGGTTTTCAAACGTCCAGACAGAACCCACTGAAAAACTTCTGGCCGCATCCACGAGTTGTTTTTTAAAAACAGCGTCTTCATAGACCTCTTTTTCAAGGATGAGAAGAGATGTCGCCGAGCATTTCTGGCCGCAGTGGCCAAACGCCGATTGAATGACGTTTTTGATGGCCTGATCCCGATCACTCATGGCGGTGACGATCGTGGCGTTTTTCCCGCCGGTCTCAGCAGCCAGAAATACATCTGGCCGCTCTTTGAGAATCCGCATCCCGGTATCGGTTCCGCCAGTCAGAATAATGAAATCCACATCTGGATGATGCGTCAGTTTCGCGCCAGTGGTCGATCCCGAACAGGGTAGAAACTGGAGAACATTTCTGGAAACCCCGGCTCTCCAGAAGCACTGGCAAAGCTCCCATGCCACCAGAACAGCAGTTGAAGCCGGCTTGAAAATAACTGTGTCGCCTGCTGACAGAGCAGCCAGAATTCCGCCGCATGGAATGGCGATGGGAAAATTCCATGGAGAAATCACAAGTCCCACACCTTTGCCCGTGCAACTGACATGATTCAAGTCGCAAAACGCCTTAACCGAGTGCGGATAATATTCCGCAAAGTCGATAGCTTCGGAAACCTCGACATCTCCCTCTAAAAATACCTTTCCGGTATTTGCGGCGGCTGCGCCGATCAGATCCGCCCTTGCCATACGAAGTTCGTTTGCCACGCGGGACAGGATTTCATGTCGCTCCGATATATGTTTTTTGCGCCAGCCGTCAGGGTCCGCCTTGGCAACCGAGACTGCCAGATCAATGTCTCCGTCATCCGCAAGGACATAACGGGCAATCAGGGGCTTCTCACCGGATTCTCCAATCTGTGATATATCCAGACATTCCCCAAAAGGTCTGTCAAAATATCTTTGGGCAAGAATCTCACCTCCGCCGGCAATCACCGGAAAGATGGTGGTAATCTCCCCTGCCATCTTTCCAGGCGCCTTTTTCCACTTGTCCCGAATGGCTTTGGCCCATATCCTGCTGGGTTCAAGCGCCCAGTCCGTGTCGGCTTCATTGATGAATTCGTTCGAATGTAAGGTGCCTGCACCAAGAGATATTTTGGTCAAAAATGTTTCCGTCAGGCGGTTTTGGGAGCGTCTAATGGCTCTTGAAACCATTTTGCGGTGGTTACAGGATTTGACAAACTGATCTTTCAAGAAATCCCAGGCTTTTGAATCGGTTTTCAGATTAAATGAGTGCCGGAGAAAATTCTCTTCTGCTGTATTCTCATCAAGCCTTCGAATCAGGTAGGCAATGGCGTTTATAAATTGGTCCCGGGTTGCAACCGGCGCATACAGCAGCATATCGCTGGTGGACTCCTGAATCGCTCGTCGAACATGATCCGCCATGCCCTCAAGCATTTCAAAGCTCATGTTCGTGCTCGTCCCCAGGCGTTTTGCCAGGCTGCTGGCGTAGGCCAGCTCAAACAGGTTGTGCGAGGCAATGCCCAGATGAACGGCCTGAATGTTTTCCGGGATCATGCCATAGTCAACCATGCGTTTGTAGTTGGCATCCACATCCAGCTTGTTGTCATAAGGGGCTAGCGGCCAGTTGTGGAGGCTGGATTCAACCAGCTCCATTTCCATGTTGGCGCCTTTAACGATCCTGATCTTGATGGGAGCACCGCCATCCGCCACCCGCTTTTTGGCCCATTCGGTCAGCTCAACTTGTATATCGCATGAATCCGGCAGGTATGCCTGAAGGACAATTCCGGCGGAATGCGTCTTGAACTCCGGTCCATCAAGGGTCTGAGTAAAAGCAGCGCGCGTGATGTCCAGATCACGGTACTCTTCCATGTCCAGGTTCACGAATTTGGGTGTCCGGACACCGTTTTGGCGGGTGAAACAGTGGCTTTGAGCGGTGCGGTAAAGTCTGGACAGACGCTCCTTCAGGATTTCTACCGTATGTTCAAAAGCCAGGGAGGAAATCTGGGAATAGATGGTTGAAATCTTGACAGATATATATTCGATTTCCGGGTTCTGCAGATCTTCCAGATACATTTTCAGGCGATCAGCAGCCTCTTCCTCGCCCAGAACAGCTTCCCCAATGTGATTGAGATTCATGCGAACGCCTTCGGCTCTGCGCATCTGAAGGTGACGATGAAGCGCTTCGGCTTCTCCGGCGATGATGGAGCGGCGGCTGTCCGAGCGCATTTTTTCGATGATTCTGGGAACCGATATGGCAGGAATATGCCTTCCCACGCTGAGAAAGAGACGCATGAGAATCTTTTCCGAAACCGTGAAGAACTCTGGAATGCCATGGGTCCGCATCAGATCGTTGATTTGATCCGCCACGCGGCCATAACTGCCGGAGCGAAATCCCTGATCCATCATTTTGGTCAGGATCACCTTATCCATGGGGCTGTTTAGAAGGCGCATCATCATTTCCTGGATGGCGCGTTCTTCCTGGCTCAGGAGTTCATTGGCCCGTTTCTGCCAGGATTCTGCCAGGGCGATGGCTTCTTCAGGGAGAGTATCGGTAATACAGGGTTTCATCAGAGGGTTCCTCAGTTGGTTTCAAGAACAAAACAAGCATCGCGTTTTTTCAGGGAGCCAGTTGAATGAGATGAAGGAATTTCAGGCACCAGTAGCCCATCAATGCAGTTACCGGCAGCGTAAGCACCCATGCCCAGATCATACGCTGAACAATTCCCCATTTCACGGCGCTGAATCGTTTTGTCGCCCCAACGCCCATGATGGACGTTGAAATGATGTGTGTTGTGGACAAGGGAATCCCCCAGTGCGATGCGATTTGAATCACTATTGCTGCAACTGTTTCTGCCGCAAAACCATGTATGGGCTGCAATTTGACCATTTTATGCCCAAGGGTTCTAATAATTCGCCACCCTCCAGCGGCTGTTCCGGCAGCCATCGTAATGGCGCACACGACTTTGGTCCAGGTATGAACTTCAAATTTTGTGGACACCAGAAAATCCATCCAACCGGGCAACTCCCGGAACATCCCCGCCTGGGTTGCGGTATAAAGCGCCAATGTGATAATTCCCATTGTTTTCTGCGCATCGTTTGTACCGTGGCTGAGCGCCATCAGCGATGCGCTTGCCAGTTGCAATTTGTTAAAAACCGCATTCACATGACGCGGCGTCTGTCTTCTCAATAAAAGCAACAAAAACCCCATTAACAAAAAGCCTGCGATCATTCCAACTATCGGGGATATGACCATGGGGACAACCACCTTCGGCCAGAGGCCTTCCATTTTATGCGTTATCGGGTTGGAAGACGCCCACAGGATAACAGACCAGTTCTCATGTGCCGATGCCAGCGTTGCGCCGCACAATCCTCCGATCAGTGCATGGCTGGAACTGGAAGGCAGCCCGAACCACCAGGTTAACAATCCCCAGATGATGGCGCCCACCAAAGCGCATATAATCGTCTGGAGTGTTACAAACTGGACATCCACAAGCCCCTTGCCAATAGTCGTAGCCACTGCCGTACCCCACAGCGCCCCTATCAGATTGCAGACAGCCGCCAGAAGAATGGCCTCCCTGGGCATCAATACTTTTGTGGAAACGACGGTGGCGATGGAATTAGCCGTATCGTGAAATCCATTGATGTATTCGAATATAAGCGCCACGAGGACCACACAGAAGACCAGAATCATAAACTCCTCTCTGGCAGGTAGCCGCAGTTTCCTATTGGAATGAATCTGCAGGCCGATGCCGTTCACTGACTGCGATTTACGAATTTTTCAATACGATATGAAATACCACTTTACCGGCATCCCGGCAGCGGTCAATCGCTTTCTCCAGCAGTTCGTAAAGATCACGCAAAATGATCAGTTCCAGCATTTCGTGTTTACAATTATAAAGTGAACACAACAGATCAAGCATCAACCGGTCTGCGTCGCCTTCCAGTTCATGCAGCCGGTCTCTTTGATCTTTAATTTTATCCAGCTTGGGATTCTGCCGAAGCGATCTGACCATCTGCAAAAGCACTTCGGTAGCCTCGTTGAGGATGGATATCTGTCGGGAGAAATCCCGCCCTTGGAGCGGCTCATAAAAAAGGACAAAACGTTCACTGAATTTCTCAAGCATTTTCGGAATTTTATACAACGCATCCGATAATGACTCGATATCCTCGCGTTCGATCGGTGTTATAAATGTTTTGCACAGATGCTCGTCAATATCCTCGGTAATACGCTTGCCCTTGCGCCGGGCTTCTTTGAAATCAGCAAGGGCGCTGGCCGAATCCGGATCCTTCATCAGCAGGATCAAAGCATTAACATTGTTGCATACCTGCTGAGCGCTGTCTTCTAGAAAATCAAAAAATTTTTCATCTTTTCCAAGTAATCTTTGCAAAGAAAACATAGCGTTATTTTCATCCTGAATGTGACGATGTATGGAGTCGGAAAATACCTTGTCATTTCAAATATAGATGTTATTATCACAGTCCAGCAATTTTGAATAGCGGCAGTTTTTATTTCACCATCGGCTTTTGGCCCAAATATCATCAGGGGGCGATTCAGAAACAAAAGACGCAGTCATATATAAAAAAAGGGTATTTCCATCGCAAGCGAGAGAAATACCCTTCTATTACGGTTAATTTGTTAAACTAAATCTTAACAACGTTCTTTGCAGCAGGTCCCCGGCTTCCTTTTTCCACATCAAACGTGACCCGATCACCCTCGGCTAAGGTTTTAAACCCCTCCATCTGGATGGCTGAGTGATGGACAAATACGTCTCCGCCCTCTTCCTGCTCAATGAATCCAAAGCCCTTCTTATCACTGAACCATTTCACTATTCCTTTTGCCAAAACACGACCTCCCTTAAAAAAAATGTTTATTCGGGTCCCTGGATTTCAGATCGGGTTTCAGAACAGTGTTCTTGGACAGGAACCCATTTAAAGGGGATCCCCTGAACCGAAATAAAAGCCGGGAAAATATGCTGCCACTATAACTTAACCAATTATTGGCGGTCAAGAAAAAAACTATTGCGTTATTAATCTTTCTATTTTTGCTGATTTTTCCAGGCCTGCAAGGTAGGAATCCAACTCTGTTTTGACTTTTTCCTGTTTCAAATACTGAGTCAACTGGTCCTTGACTTCAGTGTATGGCATAATGCCTTCAGGTTTTATCTCAACCAGTTTAATGATGTGATATCCAAACTGGGTTTCCACAATACCGCTGGTTTCACCTGGCTTTAACGCCTGTGCCGCATCTTCAAAAGGCTTGACCATCTGCCCTTTTCCAAAATATCCCAGATCACCACCTTTTTCTTTGCTGGGACAGTCTGAAAGTTCCTTGGCCAAGACTGCAAAATCTCCCCCGGCTTTCAGCTTTTCCTGAACGGATTCAATTTTCTTGAGTGCTTCATCTTTTTTGGCAGGATCATCTTTGGGGTCAACCTTCACAAGGATGTGACTGGCCTTCAACTGTTCCGGCTGTTTAAATGCTTCGGGATGGGTATCATAATATGCACGCGCATCCTGATCTGATATAGTGATTTTTTCAACCACCTGCTTGTCGATGAGGGCCTGAATCGCCAGATCTTCCTTGAGTTGAATCTTTATCTGCGCTTCGGTAAGTTTCATCTTGGTGAGCATTTCCTTGAACTCACCATCGCCTTTGAACCGTTCCTTGATTTTGGAGAGCTTGTCATTTACCTGCTCATCGGTGATGGCGATTTTTTGTTTTTTGCTTTCCTGATTAAGCAGTTCCCTGTTAATGAGATTGTTCAGCACGTCCATTCGAACGGTCTTCAACTGCGCCTCATCCATAGGCGCTCCAGAGCGCGCCTTGCGCTGGATAACCCCCTCCATTCCCCGATCCATGTCTGACTGAACAATCTCTGTTCCGTTCACGGTAGCCACTTTTTTTGAAGATTCATCCGCCGGCGTTGCTGCTTTTTTATCTGCGGCAGCCTTATCCCCGGCTTTGGCCTTGGCGGCAGTCGGCTTCACATCTGTTTTCTTTTCCGCAGACATTGCTGGAAAAGCCATCCCTGACTGTATCATCAGCGCAACAGCCGCAAGGGTTAATACATGTTTACATCGTTTCATTCAATTGATCTCCTTCTTGGATTAGATAGTAAATGGTTTCCTGTTAAATCTATTTTTAGTCAAAATCAACATAATTATATCTCTTTACTCGTTTGTCAAGTTTTGAATCACTGCGGCACCAACGTTACCCTGTAAAATAGAACAATCATCAAGCCGCGACATTCAGCGTCAGTTTTCCTGAATGCTTGCAAGGACAGATTCCATCATCGCCTGAATTTCCGTAAGCCTGGCCTGTGACGCAGCCTCAAACCGAAGCACCAGGGCCGGCTGAGTATTGGAGGCGCGAACCAGGCCCCACCCATCGCCAAAGAGAACCCGGACCCCATCAATGTCAATCACATTATAGCGGTCTTTAAAATATGCCGTAATTTTTTTGACCACCGCAAATTTCCGGTCATCGGGGCATTCCACTCGAATTTCTGGCGTGGTAAAGGTTTTGGGAACATCCGACAAGAGCGCTGAAAGGGGTTTGTCTGTTCTGGATAAAATTTCCAGAAGCCTGCAGGATGCATAAGTGGCATCATCATATCCCAGATAACGGTCAGCAAAAAATATATGTCCGCTCATCTCTCCGGCCAGTTCGGCGCCTTCTTCCTTCATTTTCTTTTTGATCAGGGAATGACCGGTTTTCCACATGATGGGCCGCCCCCCGTTTTTTTCAATGTCATCATACAGGGTCTGGGAGCATTTGACTTCGGAGATAAAGGTGGCGCCGGGTTTTCGGGAGAGAATTTCCCGCGAGAAGAGAATCATCAGTTTATCCCCATAGACGATTTCGCCTTTTTCATCCACCACCCCGATGCGGTCTCCGTCTCCATCATAGCCAATCCCCACATCCAGTTTTTTTTCCTGAACCAGGGCAATGAGGTCCTTCATGTTTTTGAGTACCGTCGGATCTGCTTCGTGGTTGGGGAAAGTTCCGTCCATCTCACAGAAAATATCGTGAATTTCAAGATTCATCGTCTTCATGATGGGAACAGCCACGACACCTGCCGTACCATTTCCTGCATCCACAGCTATTCTAAGTCTTCTTTCAACGGTAATGTTCTCTTGCACAAATGCCTGATATGCCGGAAGCACGTTCGCAGCTTCAAGGTTGCCGGTGGCTTTCAGAAATGTCTTGTTTTCAATGATATTTCGAATCTTTTGGATATCTTCGCCATGAATTGATCCAGAGCCAAGGCACATTTTAAACCCGTTGTATTCAGCCGGATTGTGGCTGGCGGTGACCATTACGCCGCCTTCCTGCCCAAGATGATGAATGGAAAAATATAAAACAGGTGTCGGACAGATGCCGATGTCAGTAACCCGGCAACCGGTGGACATCAGCCCTTCAATGAGTCTTTTGACGTAACTATCCGAGGAAATACGGCAATCTCTGCCGACTGTAATCCGCGAGCAGTTGTTCTGATTCAAAAACGTTCCGATTCCCTTTCCTATCAATTCCACATCCGTATCGGTCATATCTTTTCCCGCAATCCCGCGAATGTCGTATTCTCTGAACATTTCCGAATTCATGCAATGATCTCCTTTTTCTAAAATGGAACCGCGAAAATTCGGCCTTGATCATCGTTTCGGCCACTTCGATGGATAACGATTACCCCCTTTGGAAAAGGGGGGCAGGGGGGATTTCGAGGTTATGGCAACTGAAACCCCGTTTTCAAATCCCCCTTAATCCCCCTTTCCCAAAGGGGGAAATATGTGATCTGGTCGAAACGATGATCAAGGCCGAAAATTCTTATAACTTACATATACGTTCAGATAAAAAACAGTCTGAATGCTTAGGCCCAAATACCCACATGGTTACTTACTACCGATAGTTCCGATAGTCAATGCCATGTTGCCGGGATTTATAGGCAAATTTGCGAATGGTTATTTTGACCAGTTGAGCTGCCAAAGTGACATTGCCCCGTGTATTTTTTAACGCGTCAATTACCATCTCTTTTTCAAGGTTGGCGACGGCTTCCTCAAGGGACATGGCAGGAAGTGTTCCGGATTCGGTTCCGGTCTGAAGCGTCGGCGGCAGATGATAACCGTGAACGACCCCTGCATCGCAAAGCAGGACAGCCCGCTCAATACAGTTTTCAAGCTCCCGGACATTACCTGGCCAGTGATAATTCATCAGCATATCAATGGCCGGTGTTGAAAATCTGCGAATATCCTTGACATTTTCCTTGTTGTATTTTTCGAGAAAATAGTTTGCCAGAAGTAAAATATCGGTCTTACGCTCCCGGAGCGGGGGAAGATAGATGGGAAACACATTCAGGCGGTAATACAGGTCTCCGCGAAAAGTTCCTTCTTCAATGGCCATCTCCAGATTTTTGTTGGTAGCAGTAATCACCCGAACATCCACCTTGATGGTCTGGTGCCCGCCAACCCGTTCAAATTCTCTCTCCTGAAGGATTCGAAGAAGTCGGACCTGAACATCCAGACCCACCGCACCGATTTCATCCAGAAACACGGTGCCTTTGTTGGCCATTTCAAACTTGCCCAGTTTCTGTTTGATTGCGCCGGTAAAGGCTCCTTTTTCATGCCCGAAAAGCTCGCTTTCAATCAGGTTGACGGGCAGGGCCGCACAATTGACTTTGACAAACGGGCTTTTCGCTCTCAGGCTGTTGTAATGAACCGAGCTTGCCACCAGCTCTTTTCCGGTTCCGCTCTCCCCACGGATCAGCACAGTTGCATTGCTTTTGGAAACCTGGGAAATCATCTGAAACACTTCCCGCATCCGGCTGCTGCTGCCGATCATATTGGTAAAACTGTATTTGGTCTCCAACTCGCTGCGAAGCCTGCGGTTTTCTTCCCGGAGCTGTTCTTTCTCCAGATGAATGGTTTCCAGGTTGATGACATGCCGGGCGATCATGATGGCGATCACCGAGAGCAGCTTTTCTCCGTTTTTAAGCGAATAGGATTCATCGTACTGGTGATCAACGCTGAGCGCGCCAATGACCTGGTTGCCTTTTTTGATCGGTACGCAGATAAAGGATATCTCATGATCCAGTTTTCCACGCCGGGCTTCAGTACGATTCAGAAAATGCGGCTCCTGGCTGATTTTGGGAATGGTGACGGCGTGACCTGTCTGAATCACCTTTCCGGTAATCCCTTCCCCGAGTTTATACTTCACCCGTTCAACGGCTGTCCGGGAAATGCCATGCGCCACTTCGATGGTGATTTCATTGGTCAGGGGGTTTAACAGCGTGATCGTACCGCGAATCATGTTGATCGATATGGAAAGCGTATCCAGAACCTTGTAGAGGGATTTTTTCAGGTCCAGATGCTCATTCAGTGTTTTGCTGATCTCATACAACAGTGTGACATCTTCGATTCGTTTCATGGGTTCCGATTGATTGATTTGAGAGCAATATCCGAACAGCTTCATCCTTATCATATCCCAAATAAGGAAGAAGGTCAATTTTGTTTAAAACGGCAGCATTACACACCTTGAACAATGTTGATGATGGATACGCCCACCCGTACCGAAGGCGGTGCGGAGAGTCAAATCGCGGTAAATTCTGCTTGACAATATGTAATCGAACGATTACATCATCTATGATCGCGTTGCTCGCGGGCGGATCCAAGCGTACCCAGAAAACCGACATCAAGCGCGCCAAGACATTGGCTGGGCGGCTGGATTGACTGAAGGAGATTACCATGACACAACGCATCAAGGTGGCAGACCTGCCCGAGTTCGACGCGGCGCCGTATCTTGACAGCAAGGCGGCGATTGCGGCCTATCTGACGGACATTCTGGAGGCGAATGATCCGGCCTTGCTGGCGGCCGCATTGGGCGATATCGCACGGGCGCGTGGCATGAACGAGATTGCCAAGGCATCTGGTCTCACCCGCGAAGCTCTGTACAAGGCGCTCAGGCCCAATGCAAAACCCCGCTACGACACCATCGCAAAGGTTTGCGGGGCGCTGGGGGTGCGGCTGGTGGCGCAGGCGATTCACGCTTGATCTTTCGCTGTCAAAGGCATAAGCGGACGGCGGTCAATACAATTACTGGAGCAATAAAATTTTGATTTTACAACATAAAATTTTGATTTTGGTCAATTGGCAGGAAAAAGGAAAATAGCTCTTTCCTCATTTATCTACGGGATCACCCGGAAGTTGCTGAACATGTTGGGCGAAAGGCCAGGGAATCTGCCTTGAAATTGACCGATAACCGCATGACGGTTTTTAGCAATCTGCTTGAGCGCTGCGCAATGGATATCCGAAAAGGAGTGTGACAATGAAAAAGGCAAAGAGCCGAAGATATGAAGAGCCGAGGAACCGAAAAGCCGCTCTTCCAAATTTCTCAACCGTGATGATTATACTGTGTGGGATGCTGATTTTAGCATTTCCCGCAACCGGGCATTCTATTACTACGATGAGTGTACAGTTTGAGGATTCTCTCCGCCTGATCAGTTTGGATATGCCCCACAAAGAAATCATTGAAACGCTTGGAACTCCTGATATCATTAAAAGCGACGGAATGTGCCTACAATATGAATTCCTGGGTTTGAGTGTATTTCTGAATCAGAACGGCAGAGTTGAGCAAATTTATCTTTCCAGAGACTTTCAGGGAACTGTCGGTAATAAACATCAATCCAGCGGCATCTATCTTTCAGATATCGAAAATGAATTTGGGCGGCATGAGTCTGTTGACAATCTGAATTATCAACCATCTCCAATCATCCAGACCAAAGCCACAACTGAAACCGAGAATAAGACTGATCCAACCGGCAAGCAAAAAGAAGAATTTCCGCTTCAATGTTCTGGAAATAAAAAACTTTATACTTTTTATAACGCTGGCAAGGTTATAAAATATAAATATGTGCTGGATAGAGAGGGAATTGCCTTCTGGCTTAATCAGGATCAGAAACTTTATACCACGGTTCTTTACCAGTCGCTGGACGAGAACGCCAGTGTCATCGCATCACGGCCGGCAAAAGGGAAAGGGAAGGTTGCAACCGACAAAAACCTTTTGACAATGGTGCATTTCGATTTTGACAAGCAAAATATCAAAAAAATCTACGTCCCTTTGTTGGATCAATCTGTGGCTTATTTGAAGGAGCATTCCTCAACGCCTGTTACCGTTAAAGGCCATACGGATTATAAGGGATCTGATGAATACAACCAGAAGCTTTCTGAAAGACGGGCTAATGCAGTTCGCGACTATTTGATCCAAAAGGGTATTGCATCGTCCCGCATTCAGATGGTGGGATACAGTGAGCATCTGCCTATTGCTGACAACAAGACCGCAGAAGGTAGGGCGATGAACCGAAGATCCGAACTGGAAGTTCCCTTTGAAAAATGAACCTGCAAGCATGGCCAGCCAGATTGGAAGAGCCAGCGCCATCATTATGGTATGGTCACTGGTGGACAAGGCCCTGGCCATTGGCAAGGAAATGCTGACCGCACATCGATTCGGCGTTTCAGCATCTCTGGATGTTTTCAATGTAGCCTACTCATTTCCAGGAACCGTCGTATTACTGTTTTCAGCCGCATTGATTTCGGCATTTGTTCCCCTATATCTGGAATGGCGCAATCGTTCTTCTCAGGAGGCGGATTCTCATGCTACCTGGTTGATTTATTTAACCACCCTGCTTTTTGCGGTGTTGGCCATTATTTGCTATGTCATTGGGCCTGAAATCATTCAAGTGATCGGTTATGGATTTCAGCCGGAGGAGAAGCAGTTGGCTGTTATCATGGAACGACTGCTAATTCTGTTGATTTTCATTGATGGAGCGGGAATTCTTTTCAGGGGAATCCTGCTCGCCAGAAAGCTGTTTTTTCATCTGTATGTCGCGCCGATATTTGTGAATATCGCGCTTATTTTTTTTCTGATCTATGATACGGGCCATGATATCTATGTTTTGGTGTGGGGATTTCTTATCGGCACACTGATGAAAACCGTTTACATGGGCATTGCACTTTGGCGAGAAAGATTTCAATTTGGCACTCCCTTACCGCTTGACCGTCAAATAATAAAAGCTTTCTGGCTGCTATCCATACCCATGCTGGGGAGTCAACTTATAGCAAACTCAAATATGTTGGTGGACCAAGTAATGGCTACCCAGTTGTCTGCGGGATCAGTTTCAACCCTGCGGTATGCCTTTCGTATCAACGACCTTCCCATCCAGGTGGTCATCATGGCCGTTTCAAGAGCCATTTTCCCATTTATCAGTGAAGAGGCTGCTGCCGGAAATCGGGATAATCTTCAGAATATTTTCAAATACGCCCTCATTTTTCTGGGATTTTTAACCATACCCATCACTTGCCTTATGGTGTTGTTTTCCGAGGATTTGGTCATTCTGTTGCTGAAAAGGGGAGCATTTGATCTGGAAGCTGCTCAACAGACCGCGCAAACCCTGGTCTGCTACAGTCTGGGTCTGTTTTTTTATGCTTATACATTTATCAATGGCACATTTTTCGCGGCCCTTCAAAAAACCAAAATGCTCCTGTATATGGGGATTGTTTCAATATTTTTGAATGTGTTGTTTAATGTTCTGTTCATGCATTTTTGGGGTGCGAAGGGCATTGCACTGTCCACCAGCGCCACAATGGGAATCATTTCCATCTGGTTTATTTTTCTTCTCAAACGCAATCTGGGTATTACCAATTTATCCCAGACGCTTTCCAGCTTCACCCGGATCATTTTTGCAGCCGCCGGCATGTTGGGAACTGGGCTGGTAATGGTAAATTTATTTGAATTAACTTCAATATCCCGATTGATTTATGTTCCTGTAACCGCTGTTTCTGTGTCACTGTGTTATATAGGAATTATCTGGATGTTTCGAACAGCAGATCTGGATACCTGCATCACAATATTGACCAACAAATTTACCATGAGAAAAAAAACATGAATTCAATGCCCATGCTCCCCACGCCCAACCTCCCACTGCCGGGGCGAGAGGTAAACTCAACAATGCCTCTGCGCCCCAAACTGCTGATGATGATCCACTGGAAAGAATCCGGCAAATGGGATTTGTACCAGGCCATTATGGGACAGATGGAAAAGCTGGACATATTGCAGCCTTTCGGATTGAACCGCTTTCGATCTCTTTTCTGGAATCGGTTGACTTACATCCTTTCAGAATTCTATCTCCCACTGGTTGCGCTCATGAAACGGGATTCATTCGACATTGTAATGTCTTGGTCCATGCGGTTGGGAATCTGCTATGGGGCATTGAACCGCCTGTTCAGACGACCCGGATCACCCAAACACATCATTTACGATTTTCATATCGATCTGACGCGAACCGACTGGATTTATTGGTTTCGCTTGAAACTGCTTCAGTTTGCAATCCCCGGAATCGATTTCTTTTTTACAACATCTGAAAAAGAAATCGAAATCTACGCCAGGCAGTTTGGAATCCGTCCTGAAATGATGGCATTCTGGCCCATGACACCGGCCGCCTATTTATTGAAAAAAGACATTTCTTCCAGGGGGGATTATCTCTTTTCTTATGGCAACAGCGATCGGGATTACGATATGCTGATTCAAGCAGTAAAAAACCTGCCAGTTAAAACAGTAATCGTATCCCGAACATATCAGCCGACATATCCGCTGCCCTCGGGCATTGTGCTGATTCGGGAAAAATCATGGGATGAACTGCTGGCGCTTATCGAATCATCCCGCATGGTAATACTGCCCCTTAAAAGTTACAATGTTGCGGCAGGTCAGCTATGCATGCTGGAAACACTGGCCTTGGGTCGGCCACTGATCGTTACGAGAAATATGGCGACAGTCGAATATGCGGTTGATGGAAAAACCGCGCTGTTTTTTGATGCCAAAGATGCAGAAACTCTGAGCGATCATATTCGGTATTTGCTGAATCATCCCGATGCTGCGGAATTGATGGGTCAAACCGCGCGGGAATCCATCGGCAACAATGCAGCACGAAGGCTGGCGGTGTTGTTGGATGTGTTGAATCTCGTCATGTTGAACAGGAGGGTTTGAGGAAATGGATGTAACCGTTATGACATCGGTGTCAAATCTTTCAGAACTAAAATCGGACTGGTGTGCAATTCTGGCGGAAAATCAGGAGGACAATTTCTACTACAGTTTTGACTGGATTCATGCAGCATGTCATTTATTCATTCACCCGGTTTCTCAGCCGTTTATCGTTTGGATTCGGGAAGACAATAAGCCTGTCGCCATCATTCCTTGCTGCATCAATAGGAGGCGATTGCGGCTTTTTTCCTGTAACTGCATAGAGTTTATCGGCAATATCTACTCGGCTTACCGCGGAGGCGTTGTTTTGAGAGGACGGGAGACTGATACGGCGGACGCCCTGGTCAGATATCTGTTTACTCATCGCCAACTGTGGGACATGATCCACTTCGAGGACATGCCGGCTTCGAATCCTTTTCTGGCGGCATTGAATCAGGCTATTCAAAAACAAAAAAAAATGATCACTCGAATGTCGAATCAGTATGCCAATTTGATTTATGATACTGTACCAGGCATGTGCGCGTCTGATTATTGGCAAAGCCGGGATAAAAATCATCGACAGAACATTAGAAGCGCCATCAATAAAATGAATCGGGAAGGCGCATTTACCATTGTCCTGACATCGCAGCCAGACCAGAACATTCACGCCGCAATGGATCATTATTACGACATATTCAAACATAGTTGGCGGAAAGAACCTGAATTTTCCCCCCTGTTTCACCGTCATTTGGCAGAATATCTTGCGTTGAATGGAAAGCTGCGGCTGTTTGTGCTGTACTTCAAAAAAGGAGAACATGCGAGCGATCGTGACCCGTCACTGTCATCATATAAATCCGCCATCAATCCACAGCAAACCATTCTGGAGAATTATATTCCAGTCGCCACTTCGTTTTATGCTGTAAGCGGATCGTACACCTGTTTGTTAAAAACAGCGTATAGAGAAGATCATGCCGCCTATTCCGCAGGGACAGTGCTTAGCTGGTTTGCCGTCAAATGGCTTTTGGATATGGATAGAGCGACGATTATTGATTTTCAGAAAGAAGATGACGCCTATAAATTCAAATGGGGACGGTTGAATGAAATGCATGTTCTGTTTCAGGCGGCAAATACCCGAAGTCTTTTGGCTGTCCTTGAATTATGGGGAGAAAAAACGCTGATGCCACTATTGCGAAAGATCAAAAAAAACCGGTTATGGCCTATTGTAAACAATTTTCTGCGACAGGGTGATTGACGGACGTTCAATGAGGCAGTAAAATCCCCATGCCGACAGGATCGTGACTATCACGGATAACCAAAGCGCCAGGTATTCATGGGATAAAAAAAACGGGATTCGAAACAGCAGATTCATCACGCGGGTACCGACGGGGATGTGCAGCAGATACAGGGAATAGGATATTCTTCCCAGAAAATTCATTGCGGAATGGGTGTTCGTGCGTAGGAACAGAATTAATAAACAAGCCAGCGCGCAGGCCAAAGCACTTTCGATGCCCAGTTTATGGTGGACAGACAGGAAAGTGAGGCTGAGCAGCAGGATGGTGAGGGTGTTGTCAATCTTCCCTTGTTTTTTTAAATAACAGAGAAATCCACAGGCGAACAACGGGCTGTAATAAAGCATCAGGGCGGAATACGATGTCAGCAGCCCGGCCAGTAAAAACACCAGACAAAAGGCGATGGGTATTTTTTTGTTCTTTAAGGTAAACACTGGAAAACACACCGCGATGAACAGATAGTATTGAAATTCGATGGCCAAAGTCCAGAAAATCGGGACCGCCCAAGGCAGCTTCAGCACGCCGTTTAAATATCCGATGTGCGCCACCAGCGCCGGAATGGAAACTGGGTAGGATGTTCCATTGAAACAGGCCGATACCGAAAAAAGCAGAATGGACAGAGCTGCTGTGATCAGATAGGGCGGATCAATCCGCATCACCCGTTTAGCCAAAAAGAGGTGAAAATGCGCAATCCGGTATTGGGACCTGAACAGTGCGAAGGGAATGATAAATCCTGAAATCACAAAAAAAATCTCGACACCCAGATACCCATACTGACAAGCTGTTTTCAAAATCGAGCCGTTGGGAGGAAATCCGGGTATGTGTCGGGTAAAATGAAATAAGCATACTGCCAAACCAGCCAGGCCGCGAAGCGCATCCACATGGGTAAGCCGGTTCGAAATGCCGGTCGGGGAAGTGGTCATGTGAAAATGATAATGGAGTGTATTGCTGAAGTCAACATCATAAACAGGATCTGACAAATGCAGAATCACGAAAGCGCTATTCTAAGCGGTATAAATAACGTCAATGCACTGGGTGTACTCAGAGGACTGAAACGCAAGGGCATTCCTGTCATTGTGCTGGATGTCGATTCCAAAAGCATGGTGCGGTATTCACGATATGTCACCAGGCTGGTTCCCTGCCCCAATCCTCTAAATTATGAGGCTGGATTCATCAATACACTCATGGAACTGGGGCGTTCGCTTGACCATCGACCCGTGTACATTCCGACCGGCGATGCGGAAGTCTTAGCACTTTCGAAACACAAAGAAAAACTGATAACTTATTACAGAATGCCGGTGGCTTCCTTTGACACCATCAACCTTTTGGTAAACAAGAAACTTTTTTTTCAGGACATGATCCGGCGTAACATTCCCTGTCCCAGAACCTGTTTCCCGGAAACAATTAACGAAATGCGAAAAATGGCCGAAGATATTGGCTATCCCCTGATCGTGAAATCCGCCTATTCCCATCGGTTCATACAGGAATTTCACAAAAAGGTCTTTGTTATTCATTCGCCATCGACTTTGGAGACAGCCATAGCGATGTTGAATGAGCGCATTCAGGATTATTTTCTTCAGGAAATCATCCCGGGAAACACGCTATATCTATTTTACGGTTATTTCAATCGTCAGTCTGTTCCTCTGGGCATTTGCGGATACGACAAAGTCCGGCAGTTTCCCAGAGATTTTGGTATTGGAACCGTATGCCGCAGTATAAACCGTTCTCAGCCGATCCAGGCTGCCGTAGAATATCTTCAAAATATCGGTTATTATGGTCTGGCGGAACCCGAATTCAAACTTGACCCGCGGGATGGCCAGTACAAGCTGATTGAAATCAACACCAGGTCGGTCACACAAACACAGCTTGCTGCAACCTGCGGTGTTCATGTGGAGTACCTGGCCTATCATGATCTGATATGGGGAACTATTGAGCCGCTGAAAATAGCAGCAGAAGGTATTCTGTGGATTGATGAAATCAATGAGCTGCACTATCATTTGTCAAAAATTAGAAGAGGGTTCTTTACTTTTTCGGAATTAACCGGATTGCTAAAGGAGAAGCAAGTCTTCGCAGGGGCGGCGATTGATGATCCCGTTCCATTTCTTATAGGGCTGATGAAGTTTTTTCGTGAACGTCTAACATCGCCGCGATCTGTGGACTCCATGTTAAATCTTTAACACCCTAAACAAACAGATATAATGATTCAACAATCTAAAGGCATCATCAGCAGACGTTGGCCGGTAACCATCAAAAACTACTGGTTTGGCCAGCGCCCAGAGAAGCAATCAATGCCGGATATTGCCAGACTTCACAGTATACCTGAGTCATTGATCAGAGGAATAAAAAAAGAATCCTGGACATTGTTGACGGATTTATCTGGAACAGATCAAGACATCATGTCGCTTTTGCATCGAAGACCCGTACGCAAGTGATAAGAACCGAGCGAGAAGGCATTTTGGTGGAACGATTTGACTCTCGACATCCATATATTGGATGATTTTGATTTATTTTTCAAAAAATTCGCTGAAACAAAATCTGAAGCAAGAAATATCTTGAATATATCCGTTCAGTTGCACATGCTTAGGAGGCTTGTCGATGCTAATATGCTTGAAGTGTCCAAGGCATTGGGACGTGATGGAGAGCCGATCGTTTACCATGTCAAAGAAGAATTTGGCGGCAGGCAGGTTTGTGAATATGATGCCTTATATGGGTGTACAATACATGGGAAATGGGCATTACAGATCCAAAGTTTATTTAAATCGGTGCTTCAAGCGATGTCTCGGAGGATGACCCGTTGAATCCAAAGGTAAAAGAACTGGCAAAAAGAATCAGAGATGTCGTAAGAGACAAGGTGTTCTGGATATGGAAATATGTTCTGCTTGAAGCAAAAAGAGATGAGTTGCTTGATATATTTCCAGATATTGCGGTAGAATACCGTTTTGGGGATTCTTACGATATCAAGCAACTGAATATTGAAGATCATGAGTATGATGCTGAGGCAATGAAATTCAGTCTGGATCGTCTTGAAAATGGAGACAGAGTCATATTGGGTTTCTTTCAGGGAAATCCCATCTTCTATATATGGCTGATGTTTCAAACAATGGATATCGATTACCGAAAATATATTCCGATATCTTTCAATCGCGTTTATGCCTACAAGGGTTTCACCGTTCAACAATACCGGGGGAAGCATGTTCTGGCAGGATCTTATCGTTATATCTCGGATTGTATGAAACAAGGGGGATACGACAAGGTCATTGCTTCAATTGACTCTCGAAATCTTTTGTCGCTTAAATCCACCATACATGTTGGCTATCGGCCAATCGGCCATATCTGTAAGATACAGTTTATTAAACACAGATTTTGCTATATGGGCAAGCATCTCCGCCACTGGATAGAAAGATAGCAAAACTGACATGTTATATGAAGTGTACGTTTCAGGCATTTTATTTGGAGTAGATATTTTGTGAAACCGACTTTTCAATCTAACATGCTGTATTTTGTTGTACAACTGAGGAGATTAGATCAGATCATCAGGTGCAGGGAAACGATAATCGCCTTTGCTTTTATCGTCTCATTGGGTGTTTTTGAGCATAATATCCTTAATATCGGATTCATCCGGTATATAACAGATTTGTCATTCTCCGGATTACCTATATGGGCCAGAGTAATTATGCTCACCGGGTATTTTGTGCTTGCTTATCTATATGTCTGGGTATCCTGCCTTTCTTCATGGGGTGTACGTTATGTCAGTTTCACCATCTTTACTATCGCAGTCTTCATCGAATATGGATATGCCATGGCTTACGGCAGGTTCATTGAGATCGCCGACATTAAAATCGCCATGGGAGCCACCCTGGAGAATTATCATGACGCGATTCTGTCCTATTTCAACTGGCTAAGCCTGATTTCGGTGGCTGCCTACGCTCTGCTGCTGCTAACAACCAGCAACGCCAAAAGGGTTGGTTTCAGATCGTTCAGTATTGTTGTTAGCGTGATACTGGTAGTGATAATGGTTGGGCTCAGACACTCTTTGGTTGATCCGCCGGCTCTTTCGATAACATCCTTCTTCCGTGCGGCAATCATTTTCCCATCGACTATTGACTGGCCTTGGATTTTAAAGTTCGCCGCCCACCGAGATACGCTAAGTTTTAGGGCCAGCGTTCCGCCACGGAATAATATTCTTCTAATTATAGATGAATCTTACCGTTCAGATCATTTAAGTATCAATGGCTATCAGCGAGATACAACCCCTTTTTTGGCGGAACTGGTTAGCAAGGGAGATATTTATAATTGGGGAACGGCAAGTGCTGCTGGAACCTATTCTGATGTCTCGAATCCAATCCTGCTTACCGGGGTTAGCGACCTTCCCGACACAACCTATCGCACACGCCTGAATCCCTCTATCTTTCAGTATGCAAAAGCGATGGGGTACACAACTTTTTATTATTCCGGTCAAACCTCAAAAATGCCCTATGAGTTCTCAAACGACGATATGGCATATATTGATAATTTCATCACAACGCAGGATATGGCTTTGAATTTTGAAATAGATTTTGAGATTGCCATGCGAGTTCGTCAATTGCTGAACAGTGCAGTTGGGCAGTTCATCGTGATTCAAAAACGTGGGATTCATTTCGATTACGATAGGCAGTATCCTTCCAAAGCAGATAGGTGGCAGCCTGTACTGAAAAGTGGCCGAGTTGACCCAGCTCATCGAACTGAGCTGGTTAACTCTTATGACAACGCTCTCCACTACAATTGTGAAACTTTTTTTCGGATGCTTTTGGACCAGAGAGATTTCCTTGACACTACGACGATAGTCTATACATCGGACCATGGCGAAACATTAGCAGATAGTGGTGAAAACTATTTTCATGGAGGCCGTTCAAAGAGTGAAGCGTCTGTTCCGTTATTTATCATCACCCGGAAAAAACTGCCGGTGAATACGAATTACCGGGCCAGTCACTTCAATGTTTTTCCCACTCTGCTTGATCTTATGAATTTTCCGATATCAGAGCGCAAATACAAGTACGATCAGTCGCTCTTGGGAACGACAGCCGCCGAGGCTGAACGCCAACGATATTGTTTTTCTGGAGCACTGCATGGTTCTACCTTTGGAACCTATAGCGAATGGGGTAAGGCGGCCGTCTTTCCTTTCGACCAATAATTGTGTGTGAAAATGATTTCGTGGCAATCAATAACCATACATAAATGGTTACCTACATGGATGGTCTCACCGAAGCCGATGGGGATGCTTCCAAGCTTATAAGTGGTGGCGAATCATAATGGAATGGGGGCATTTCTTGATCCGAAATCCAAATTCTGAAATCTATCGTGCTATCGGGTCGTCCCGATTTTTTCTTCCTGCAATCGGTATCATCGCAGGTCTTTCCTTCCAACTTAATCAGTTGTCATCAATGTGGAAGCTCCCAAAACTGCTCACAGTTGGCATGGTACTGCTCACCGTCCTGTTGCTTCTGCTCTTTACGGTAATTCCGCATCTCGTCCGAGCCGGAGTTCGACAGATCGTACGGCGCTCCAGTCTTCCCGACTCCATAAAAGACACCTTTCCGAGCTACGATAGCTTTGGTTTCCTGCCTCTGATTCTACTGGCCCTTGGCGCCTTCGGAGTTCAGTTTCCGATCTTCTGCCTTTTTCTCTTCATTCTCTTATATTTGCTGATTGAAGCAATCGTAATCTATACCCTATCGTCTAAAGAACAACGAGCGAGAACATTTCACTCTTTCCAGTGGCTCTCCTTTCTCTTCTTTCTCTCGGGTTTCGCGGCCCTGATTTATCAAATCGTTTGGCAGCGTGTCCTTTTTTCGTCATTTGGCGTCAACATTGAGTGCGTTACCATAACTGTTTCGCTCTTCATGTTTGGACTTGGCATCGGCTCGCTTGTCGGTGGCATGCTCTCTATGCGTTTTCCACAACATTCTCCGCAGCTTTTTTTGCTCTGCGAGTTGGGTATCGGCTTATTCGGAATAATCAGCATCCCCTTGATTGATCAGGTAAGCGCGGCAATGTTGCATGGGACTCTGACTGAAATCTCATTATCAATCTATACACTATTGAGCTTACCGACGATCGGAATGGGGGCCACTCTGCCGATCCTGGTCGGTCATTTCAACCGTTACTATGGTAGCATAGGAAAATCAGTTGGTGTCTTGTACTTCATCAATACTATCGGGGCGGCTGTTGCCTGTTTCATGACAACTGATCTCCTTTTTGTTTTCTTCGGTCTTCAAACGACTGTTTACATTGCAGTGATTTGCAATCTTACCGTGGCGGTACTTGTGTTCCGTTATACACGCGCAACCGCCCGGATTCACTCACCGCAGGCGATGCTGGATAGCAAGTCAAAGAAAACGGGCACGGTAAGCGCCGCCCATGTGTTACAGTTTGTCCTGATTCTGCTGCTATCTATGGCCACCGGATATATTTCGTTAAGCCAGGAAATTCTGTGGTTCCGCGTTATCTCCTATATTACGGGAGGTCTTCCCCATATCTTTGCGTACTTGCTTGGATTTTTTCTCGTGGGTATCGCCCTCGGCGCCCTTGCTGTAAAATGGGTATGTGAGCGGATGAAAGACCGTACGCTGCTCTTCATCGCAGCGGCTTTGACGCTCTCAGGGTTGATTTATTACTTTTCTATTCCAATTACCGCCCGCATCCTGATCCTGTCAGAAAGATTAGGCCTCATCACCTGTTATCTTTTGGTCAGCCTCATTGCTTCCCTGGTTGGTGCAGTCTTTCCGCTTGCCTGTCATTATGGAATTCGTTCGAGTGCATCTACCGGTATTCAGATATCCCTGATCTACTTTGCCAACATTCTTGGCTCGATGACTGGCCCATTGCTGACCGGGTTCGTGTTGCTCAATCTGTACTCTCTCGAACAGTGTATTCTCTACTTGAGTTTGGCCACTCTTCTATTGGCCTGGGGTGTTTGGCTGTTCTGCTCCCGGTCTGTCATTGTGCGACTCACTGCTACCGCAATGATTGCTTTGTGCTTGGCTGGATTGGCGTTCGCACATAATCGCGTCTATTCTAACGTCCTTGAACGATTGCAATACAAGTCTGACTACACTTCCAAGCCATCTTTTAAACATGTCGTGCAAAACCGGAGCGGAATCATCACTGTTGAGTCTGCTTTTCGAGACATAATCTACGGCGGCGGCATTTACGATGGCATGTTCAACACAGATCCTGTTAACAACTTAAACGGCATTCGCCGCGCTTACATGATCGCCGCGCTCCATCCTGCTCCTGAAGAGGTGCTGGAAATCGGTCTGAGCAGTGGTTCGTGGGCCCGTGTCGTCGTAGATCACGCAGGAGTCAAAAGGTTAACAATCGTCGAAATCAATCCTGGGTATTTAGACCTCATTCAAACTTATCCGGAGATAGGCTCAATTAGCTCCGACCCCAAAGTAACGCTGGTTGTTGACGACGGCCGTCGCTGGCTCAACCGTCATCCTGACTTGAAGTTCGACTTCATCTTGATGAACACAACCTTCCATTTCCGGGATCATGCTACGAACCTGTTATCAGAGGAATTCCTTTCCCTGTGCAAGAACCACCTGAAAGCAAAAGGCGTCCTTTATTTCAACACCACCGACTCAGAGAATGTCATTCGCACCGCATCTCAGGTGTTCAAACATGTCACTCGTTATGCCAACTTTATAGCTGCTGGCGACAGCCCTTTTTCCATGAGTCCTGAACAGAAGCGCGAAAACCTGCTGCGTTTTCAGAGAAACGGGTTGCCACTTTTTCGCCACGATGTCCCCGAGTTACAAAAGGTATTGGATGAACTCGTGGTCAGCGATACGTCCGATGTGGCGCCCTCCTTCCGGAATAGAGCAGACCTTCGGGTCATAACCGACGACAACATGTTCACGGAGTATAAGATATCGAAGAAATGGTTTAATGGCGACATGAACTGGATTAAACGAATATTGATGCGTGCTTCCAACTAAGGGTTTATGTCGTTCAGGACAAAGCAGGTTAACACTCCGCATCGTTCCTGCTGAATCCAGTGTACATAAGATGGAGTGGCTTCCCTGACATCAAAACCGTTGCTATCAGTATAAATTAAAACAGGTTTGTAATGAATTTTGGACTTTGGACAAAATTGATGTAGGTCAGGGTGCGACCAAAGGGAGCTCCCTGACAACGCTGGGTCTTGGGTATCTGGGGTAATCTTTTTAGAACCCCATACTGTGCAGCCTCGTGTCAGGTAGCTCCCTGTCGGTCGCAACCTGACCTACGTTTGCTGGGATCACATATTTCTCGAATGAAAATGAATTATTTGGAAGTTTGGGTATTATGCGAAGTTTCTCAAACTACCAAGTAATTCATCCTGAATTTATGCAGCACAATGATCAAAATATTATGTATTTTAATTTAGAATAGTTGATTGTGATTATATATCATATATGTTGGCCACATATACCATAGTTTGTTCAA
>SERZ01000243.1_pt1 | contig 38359 bp, 40 predicted proteins | sample 3171461 | NCBI WGS metagenome assembly SERZ01 (sample SAMN06051861, study PRJNA518727) | freshwater metagenome | biome: subpolar coniferous forest; feature: holomictic lake; material: water; isolation source: holomictic Lake 227, 6 m depth | place: Canada: near Kenora, Ontario | collected... | reverse complement strand
TTGTGCGCGATCGTGAGCAATCCACGTATCATTTGCCAGAAAAACTAAATTCAAAGCAAATAGAATTCCCGGTATTCCGATAAACGGGGCTACAACTCCGCGAAATTCTTTAATAAAGTCGGAATATCTAGAGCGTTGGGTTATCCAGAGCAAAAAACATGCCGCGACTACTGTTCCAAATACGGCGATAAAGGCAAACATATATCCATCGTACGACAGTATACTGTTAAACATTATAAGCGCCATCATAAGTAGTGTTGCGGTTTAATGCTACATCGGGCCAAACCGGCGTGCAAGCCCGCGTGTCGATGTTCGATAATTTTCAATGCACCTTTCAAAAGATACCATGGCTCAATCGATACGCATGACACGGTCGGCACAAACTCGTTCTGCGAGTGATACGAATTGATCATTAGCGTTACGGATGCGAAACCCACCCGAAGCCTTGGTCGCCACTTCTTTGGCAACCACTAACATACCAAATCCGGTCGAATCGATAGAGGCCAAGTCGGTGACATCAACAATAGTGTGGCGCTCCCCGGCAAGCGCGATCCGATTGACGATTTCACTGAATGTACGATGGTCGCCAAAGCTCAGACGCCCGCTCAGGCGGATAACGAGGAAGTCGGTCGTCTGTTGAAGTTCGTACTCCATCACACCCCCGGCCACACCCCCGGCCACACCCCCGGCCACACCCCCGGCCACACCCCACGGCATATCGGCTCAACAGTTAGCTAGCGCGCTTTCTTTTGCGACGCAAGAGCGGCTTCAATATCCAGGCATGGGGTAACGCTTGCCGGAGCAGGGTCGGGCATGCCATGGTCAAAACGACTTTTACGCTTTATGCTTCGGGATTGTGACCGGCCATGGTGTCCTCTTCCTCACAGACCGATGAGTCGACCTGGGTCGTCGATCCGGTGCGCGACTTTGTTTCATTCCGCCTGCTTGAACTGGCGGAAGTGGTGCTTGATTCGGCGTTCCAAGACCAAGATACCCTTAAATCCTATCATCGCCGGATAAAGGCGGCCGGGCGTAAATCTGCGGCCGGGCGTAAAAGCAGCAAAAGTCGAACCGAAGAAAAACCCGATTCACAATATGTTCAAGTCTGGCGCCGCCCCGGTGGTTACAGCGTCGGATTAGTCGCCCTACCCGCGCTGAACGAATTCACGGTAGTAATTGAGGAAGAAGAATTTTCCGCCGAAGTCATGGTTATTTACGATGTTGATGATCGGGTTTTGATCGCCGGCGGTGTCGACCGCTTTCGGGGCGACCGGACCAGAGCGGTCAATCTTGTCACCCAATTTATCGACATGCTGATCGAGACCGAAGACGACCGGGACGAGGCGGAAACCTCGCTGGCTTCCTTGTTCGGAGGCAGCCTTGATCCGATCGGCGATCCCCGCATCAAGGCCAGGGTCACCGCGATTGTTCGCGGCTTACGCGCCCCCGGCGGTCGCCAGAGCGATACGTCGATTGCGCCGGCGGATTCACAATTTCTGGCTGTTACCCCGGAAGCACTCTGGGTGATTCGGGATGGTTTTATCGCCGCCGCCGCAGCGGGCACCGAGTCGCAACTTTTGCTCGCGTGGCAAACTCTGCTGGAGAAGCAACTGGAGGAAATCCGCTTTAAGGCCGAGCGTAAACACGGTTGGGCAATCTCAATGATTGATCGCTACCAATCCGATCTGCTGGCGATGGCAACCAAGCCGGGAATGGAGATTAACACGTGGCAAGCGTTGGTCATCGCACTTGACCGCGCGAAAATTGATATTCGGCCCGAAGTACGCGCCGCATCGCTGGAACTTGCCTCGGACGTTCCTCCGATCGGAGAGGCCGGCGCCGATATCATGCGCCTTTTAGAAGAAATTGTCGCAACCGGTGGTGGCGATCCTTTCCGCATTGCCGCGCATTTATTCGATGCCATGACCATGATGCCACCGGACTTTGCCAATGTCGGCGTGATGATGGTTAGCGAAGCGCCTTTACCGGCCTTGCGCGATGTGCTGCCGCTGATTCTGCTGGCCCCCGAGGCAAGTTCACGCCGCGCCGCCGCGGCTGCGTTGGAAAAGATGGCAACGGATAAGCGGCTTTCGTCCGCAGGCCTGCGTCGGCTGATTGCGCTGCGGTCATGGTTGCCGGAGTCGGAACGGCCCGCCGTCGACCACGCGGTCCGCAAGGCGCGGCTGGCCGGCGTTGATTGCGCACCCTGGCCGGTCGGACAAGCCAAGACGCTCCAGGCCACCTCCGTCGACGGCTCGGGCTGCCTCAGTCTGGTCGGGTTGGCAAAGGCCGGCTCTCGCCATCTGTTCGGCGGCATCCTGATCAAACAAAGCTTCGGTGTGCGCGATGTCATCGCCGAGAGCGGCCTGACCAAGCGGGAAGCCGAAGCCATGCTCGAGGGCGTGGGCGGTCAAGTGCTGGCCGGGCCGGTGTCTCGCGTCCATTTCGACCGCATGGTGCGTCACGCGCTGGCCATCGGCGTCGAAGCCGGACGAATGGCCCCCTTGGCGCTGCTGGAGTTGGCCGAAGCACTGGGCGCAGCGGATTGGCGTGCGGAGTGGTTGAATGCCGAGGGCGAACTCGATCTGCTGCTGCGTGAGCTTCCCCCGGAAATCGATCGGGCCGCCGTGGTGCGCGGCGCCACCGGCTGGACCAAAATAGACGAGCTTGGCGGCTCGTGGTTTGAGGATGACGACACCGCACGCAGCGCATGCGCGCGCCACAGCCGCTCAAAGGCCAAAGCGGTCGCTGCGGTGCTGGCCGATGTGCTCGAGCCCCGGCGCTCGATATGGGCGGAACGACTGGTGTGGATGGCGCTGTGGCTTAAGGGCGGGGTCATCTCGCCCCGACTGCCGCTTTGGCACGAGTTCGCCCTGGTTGCCCGTGCGCTCTATGACGGCCGGGCACTGGCAGAAATTCCCTTGATGAAGGACATTGCCGAACTGACCATAGCGCGCAGTTGAGGCCGCCTTCAAAGGAGCGGCCCGTCACGAATGCTCCGTCAGGGATAAATAACGATCGGCGTGCCGGGTTTGACCGCGCCCGCGATTTCGTCGATTTCCCGATTGGTCACCGCGATGCAGCCCTTGGTCCAGTCAAAGGCTTCATGAATGCCCTTAACCTCCCTCGATTCGCCGGGCAAGCCATGAATCATGATGTCTCCTCCCGGTGACTTGCCCTTTTGAGCCGCCGTTCGATAATCCTCATCATTGGGATAGGTGACGTGCAAGGCACGGTGAAACTTGCTATCACTCTTAATAAAGTCAATAGTATATCGGCCTTCAGGGGTCTTGAAGTCCCCCTGGACTTCTTTCTTTCCCGGTCGACGGCCAAGCGCCACCCGGTATTTTTTCACAAGCTTATCGTCGTGCAGTAAGCGTAATTCATGCTTGCTCTTATATACTTCCACCCGATCGACGGCCATGCCGGCGGCGCAAACGGGAGCGGCCGACAGCAAGAGAACAAAAAAAACGGCCAAAGCAACGGCGGAACAGGCGGAACGCAAGGAAAAAGTAAAGTCTGACATGCCGATTTTTTATCCGGGCTATGCTAATTTTTTATCCGGGCTACGCCAACAAAACGCCCTGACGGCTCAGACTAGCAAATATCAGGTTCTTCCGGCAATCTTCTTCTGCCCCCGCCCCGGTTCGCTCAGCACTGTGGCCGTAATGTTACCGTAACAGCACGACCGGGTACCGGTCCGGCACCGGCCGGGTACCGATTGACATCGCCGCTTCCGATGTTTAAGACGCGACAACGCATAATAACTAAGAAGCCAGAGCTGAATATGCTGACCTGGAATAATAAATATTCAGTCGATATTCCCTGCCTTGACGGCGATCATGTTATTTTAATTAGCTTGCTTAATCAGCTTCACATTAATCTTGCCGAAGAAAAGTCCGAAGAAGCACTGGGTCCGGTTTTAGCCGCGCTGCTGAATTATGCTAGTTATCACTTTGGATATGAAGAACAAATCATGGAAAGATATCAGTTTCCGGGGTTTGATTCCCATCGCGCCGCGCATGACCGGTTTCGGGACAAAGTAAAAGCTCTGATTGCCGAAACGGAAAACACTGAACAAAAGGCACGTCGAGTCCGCACTTTATTAAGCTCCTGGTTATTCGACCATATCGTCCGGGTCGATGGCGTATTGAGTACATGGTTGATCGCTAATGGCATTCGGGATCCGGACCTGAATCACCCCATTTCCGGCTCCGTTGAAACAGCACCACCTGTGCTGCCATGATATTCTCGTGCGATGGCGGTGACGCATGAGAATTATTCGTCATCATCGGAACACTCGTGCAACCTCGCCGTTTCAGATGATGACCTCCGGCGTGGCGGGAGAGTATAAGTGACAGCACAGCGGTTGGTGCATCTTGACGGCCTGCGGGGTCTTGCCGCTTTCGCGGTATTCGCCTGCCACTTTATCCAGGTCTTTTTACCGCATGTTTATTACAGCAGTATTTCGGAGGGGCATGAGTTGTACGAGCAGGAGTTTGCCACCTCTCCTTTTAATATTGTTGTTAACGGCAACTTTGCGGTTTGTCTATTTTTTGTCTTAAGCGGTTATGTTTTAAGTGCTCGGTTTTTACAAAATCACGATGTCGCCAATTTGCGCCGCTTGGCGGCCAAACGCTATTTGCGATTGGCGCTGCCGGCCTTAGCCGCGGTGCTACTGGCGTGGACGATTCAAGCATTCAACGGTTATAGCTTCGGCGAGGCGCTCCCCGTTACCAAATCCGGAATGAAAGATACCTACGCCACACTATTGTCGTTTCCGGAAGCGCTCTGGCAGGGAGCGATCGGGGCTTTTTTTCGCGATAGCTGGAGCCTCGATCCGGTATTGTGGACCATGCAAGCCGAATTAAGCGGCTCTTTCCTGGTATTCGCCATGCTGGCTTTGTTCAGTCCCGGCCGGCGGCGCTGCGTGGTTTACGGAATTGCGATTCTGGTCTTTTATAACGGCTACTATCTTGCCTTTGTACTCGGGGTCGTTCTGGCCGACCTTCATGTCAAGCACTCCGGCAAGGATGCACCCTTTCCATTAATACTCGCTCTCCTTACGCTCGGTATTTATTTCGGATCATACCCGTATTATGGAGCACAACAGAATATTTGGGCAATTTTGCCTGATGTCGGCAGCGCCCGCAAAGCGGTTTTTTATCATATCATCGGCGCATTTATTATAATCTTCGTGACCTGCCGGTTTTCGGAAGCGCGTTATGTGCTGACGCGTTCGCCGTTTCGCTTTCTTGGCCGCATTTCTTATTCACTTTATCTGGTGCATTTCCCGCTGGTCTGTTCTCTGGCAACGTCGGTTCTGCTGGCGCTATTGCCCCAATTCGGCTACGGCGGAGCCACGGCGGCAAGCCTTATAGTTTCGACACCGCTGGTTCTGGCGACGGCAACCCTATTCACCGTGCTGGTCGACGAACCGGCAACCCGGTTATCCGATCGCTTCGCCAATTTGCTGGAACCACGAAGCCCGGCGACGCTATTCAGTCCGGCTGACGGGACTGCCAATCATATTCAGAAACTCGCGCCGGGTTGACGGATTGTCCCGAAACGCGCCGAGCATACGACTTGTCACCATGGTTACACCCGGCTTGTGCACACCGCGGGTAGTCATGCACTGATGTGAGGCTTCAATTACGACAGCAACACCTTCAGGCTGCAAAACTTGCTCAATCGTATTGGCGATCTGCGCCGTCATTTTTTCCTGAATCTGCAACCGGCGGGCGTAGACATCGACGACACGAGCCAGTTTACTGATCCCGACCACCCGTCGGTGCGGCAGATAGGCCACATGAGCCCGGCCGATAATCGGAACCATGTGGTGTTCACAGTGAGACTCGACCCGAATATCCTTCAACACGACCATCTCGTCGTAGCCGTCGGTTTCCTCGAAAGTACGGGCCAGCAGCTCAACCGGATCGACCAGATAGCCCGCAAAAAACTCTTCATAGGCGCGCGCAACCCGATCAGGCGTACCGCGCAACCCTTCGCGTTCCGGGTCGTCGCCGGCCCAGCGCAACAACGTGCGCACGGCCTCCTCCGCTTCAGCCCGGCTCGGGCGCTCCCACAATGCAGTCATTTCCAATGACCTTTTCATTCAGTTGAGTCTGACCGATTGATGCGGACTATCCAGAGAAAAAGCGGGAATAGCAACTTCAAACCGCTCTCCATCGGCCGCCTCCATCATATAAGAACCGACCATGATTCCCGATGGTGTCGCCAATGGCGTGCCACTGCTGTATTCATAAGCGGTGCCCGGCAAGATCACCGGCTGCTCTCCAACCACGCCCGGGCCACGCACTTCCTGGACTCGGCCCAGGCTGTCCGTAATATGCCAGAATCGACTCCGCAACTGAACCGGCGTATCACGGTTGTTATCAATCCGAACATGATAGGCCCAGACGAAGTGACTATCAACCGGTGAGGACTGGTCCGGCAGAAAAATCGCGCGAACTGTAACCTGGACGTCGCGAGTGGTCTTACTATACATCGGGATCGTCTTCCGTTGCCGTGGTGCCGTCGGGAGGGAGTTCGCCGCCCCCGACAATGGAGTGAGTAAACAATAGGTGTCTCCGGCCGAACTTGTCCATACGGCACGGCCGAATGCATAAGGGTTTCCGCATCAAGATGTAAGATCGTGTCCCCTTCCACCCTTGCCAGCCGCAACGTCGGGCGTGTATTGTGCAGTGCAATGTCGGTCGCGCGTCGCTACTGTTTTCGGAGATTTCGCCTGATCAGGCGCCTTTCAGGAACGACAGAAACGGCTTCGCAGGATTTGAATGTGCGGCACGGATAGATGAAGAGGCAAGACAATGCCAAAACGGACGAGAAACGGTAAGCTCCTGGCCTGGGTCGAAGAGATTAGTAATAAATGCCAGCCGGAGCGGGTACATTGGTGCGACGGTTCTCAAGAAGAATACGATCGACTTTGCGCCATGATGGTGGAAAGTGGTACTTTTATTCGCTTGAATTCTGAAAAGAGGCCCAATTCCTACCTGTGCCGCTCCGATCCGGGTGATGTTGCCCGCGTAGAAGACCGGACTTATATTTGCTCGACTCTTCAAGAAGATGCCGGCCCGACCAATAACTGGATTTCGCCGGCCGAAATGCGGCTCACTCTGGACCAGCTTTTCGACGGCTGCATGCGTGGCCGCACCATGTATGTCGTGCCGTTCAGCATGGGGCCGCTCGGTTCGCCGATCTCGCATATCGGCGTCCAGATCAGCGACTCGCCTTATGTCGCGGTCAATATGCGCCTGATGACCCGCATGGGGCAGGCCGTGCTCGACGAGTTGGGTGATTCCGATTTCGTACCGTGCCTGCATTCGGTGGGCGCACCGCTGGAACCCGGTCAGGCCGATGTGCCGTGGCCCTGCAACGAAACACAGAAATACATCGTTCATTTCCCCGATAGCCACGAAATCGTTTCGTACGGCTCCGGCTATGGTGGCAATGCGCTGCTCGGCAAGAAGTGCTTCGCCCTGCGAATTGCGTCCGCCATGGGCCGTGAGCAAGGCTGGCTGGCCGAGCATATGCTGATTCTCGGCGTCGAGGATCCGAAAGGCGAAAAGACCTATGTCGCGGCGGCCTTTCCGTCGGCCTGCGGCAAGACCAATTTTGCCATGCTGGTGCCGCCCGCAAGCTTCGACGGCTGGAAGATTCACACCATCGGTGACGACATTGCCTGGATCAAGCCGCAGCCCGACGGCACGCTCCGCGCGATCAACCCCGAGGCAGGCTTCTTCGGCGTCGCTCCCGGCACCAGCATCAAGTCGAACCCCAACGCACTGCGCACCCTTCACAGCAATTGCATCTTCACCAACGTGGCCATGACCGACGATGGTGATGTCTGGTGGGAAGGCCTGACCGATCAACCGCCCGCCCATCTGATCGACTGGCAGGGCAAGGATTGGACCCCCGGTTGCGGCCGGATGGCGGCACATGCCAACTCGCGTTTTACCGCACCGGCCAGCCAGTGCCCGAGCATCGATCCCTCGTGGGAAGACCCGGCCGGTGTGCCGATCTCGGCCTTTATTTTCGGTGGCCGCCTGTCGAAAACCTATCCGCTGGTATTCCAAGCCACGGACTGGACCGCCGGCGTTTACTGGGCCGCGACCATGGGTTCGGAAGCCACCGCCGCTGCGGTCGGCCAAGCCGCGATCCGGCGCGATCCGTTCGCCATGCTGCCGTTCTGCGGCTATAACATGGGCGATTACTGGAACCATTGGCTGACCTTTGAAGACAAGGTCAAGACGCTGCCGGGCATGTTCCGGGTTAATTGGTTCCGCAAAGATGAAAACGGCAAGTTCGTGTGGCCCGGCTTCGGCGACAACATGCGGGTGTTGAAGTGGATTGTCGAACGGGTCCGCGGCAGAGCTGCGGAACCGGCGGTAAGCCCGTTCGGCTTCAGCCCGCGTTACGAGCATCTCGACTGGACCGGCCTGGACTTCTCCAAGGAGAAGTTCGAAATGATCATGAATATCGACCGGGCCGAGGCTCTGACCGAAACCCGCGATCAGGCCGAATTGCTCGACCGTTTCGGCACCCGTTTGCCCCCTGAAATCGAGCAGAAGCGTCAGGGCGTGGTTGCCGCCCTGGAAGCTGCACCGCCGGTTTGGAAAATCTGACGGTTCGTGTTACACTCAGGCGAAGGGCCGGTTCGTAAGGACCGGCCTTTTTGCTGTCCGGGGGTGTCGCTTCGATGGAAAAGACGGCATTGGCAATCGGAGCCCTCGACGGGCGGCTGGCCGGTCACCCGTTGCGGGAAGCCTGGAACTGCCGTCGTCGGATCTCGGCCACCATCACGGCGGCGGCCGCGGTCGGGGTAAAAGTCGACCGGGACCGGTTGGTGCGGCTGTTGGTCGGGCTGCCGGTGACCCGCTGGAAGGATTTCGGCGCCGAGTCCACCGCGCTCGGTATCTTCGCCACCATCTCCGATCCCCGGCAAAGTGAGGGTGGGCCGTCACCGCTCGACTGGCTGCGCGACCGCCTCGAACAGCGCAGTCTCGCCGGGGCCTGCCGCGCCCATGTCGCCGCGGTCGAGGACGGATTGCCGCTCAGCTCGGCTTTCGCCGCCTTCCCGGCCTTGTTGGTCGAGATCGGCGTGACCGAAAATCCGCTGATCGGGGTGGCACCGACCGGCTTCCGCAACATGGCGACTGAAATAACCGAAGCCGCCTTGCTTGGCCGAAGAAATCTGGACACCCTGACCTTGAACTGGTCACGCTGGACCCGGTTGCTCGGTCCGCGCCGCTCGACCAGCCGCCATCTGCATGTGCTGACGATCGCGGCGGCGATGACGGCGGCATCACCGGCGGCGATTGCCCGCCTGATCGGGATGACCTCTCGCGGGGCCGCCATGCTGTTGGAAGAAATGACCAGGCTCGGCATCTTCCGCGAGGCCTCCGGACGGGAAACCTGGCAAGTTTATGTCCTGGAGGACATGCCGGGTGCCGACCCGACGCCGGCACCGCCCCCCGGCCCCCCGGCCCTCGTCTCCGACATCGATTTATCCGCCCTGTTTGCCGAGCTTGACCGGGCCGGCGCCGCGGTCGCGCAATCGCTCGCGGGCTCCTAACTCAAAGCTTTTCCGAATAAGTGCAGAGATCGGCGACCGGACAGGCCGGGCAATCCGGCTTGCGCGCCTTGCAGATATAGCGGCCATGCAAAATCAACCAATGGTGGGCATGGCGCTTCCAGCGCGCGGGGACCACGGCGTTCAGTTGCGCCTCAACCGCTTCCGGATTGGCACCGGGGCCCAGCCCGGTGCGGTTTGCAACCCGGAAAATATGCGTGTCGACGGCGATCGTCGGCTGCCCGAAGGCAACATTCAAGACGACATTGGCCGTCTTACGGCCGACTCCCGGCAAGGCTTCCAGCGCTTCACGCCGATCCGGTACGACACCACCATGATCACGTACCAATATTTCGGAGAGCCGAATAACATTCTTCGCCTTGGTATTAAATAAACCGATAGTCTTGATGTACTCACGCAGCCTTTCTTCTCCGAGAGCCACCATGGCCGCAGGCATTTGCACCGCTTCAAACAAAGCGCGCGTGGCCCGATTGACGCCGACATCGGTCGCCTGTGCCGACAACACCACCGCCACCAGCAAAGTATAGTGGTTTACCGACTCCAGCTCGGTTCTTGGTTCGGGTGTCCGTTCGGCAAGACGGGCGAAGAAGCGATCAACATTTTCCGGGCTCATGACACCGAACATAGAGAGAAACAGTACGCTTGACAAGGATCCCCGACCGGGTGCCTAATAACAAGGGTCTATAATGATTCGGTCCGGCCTCACTTTCGGACGGCCCGACTCTCGGAAGGAGACTGCCGAACATGGATATCGACAGCCCCGGCGCCGCCCTGATGCTTCGCCAAGGCGGGGACATGCAGCAGGTTTCGCTGAGCCAGATTAAGCGGCAAGCTAAAGCAGACGCCGCAGTCGTGACGATGGCGACCGACCTGGTCAAATCAATGCCGAGCAACCCCGCCTTGGGGCGGACGCTCGACACGACCGCCTGAACCGACTACCGCCTGCACCGACTACCACACCGTCGGGCGGGTCAAGCGCGTTTTCAACTGGTGCATGCGGCGATGCAAAAGAGCGCCCGGCGCTGCGGACGCCGACGATTGCGGCTGTCCGGCCGTCGCGGGCTTTCCGCTCAGCATTTCCTTGGCGGCAATCATTTCCTTGCAGCCCTTATTGAGGGTGCAGGACATGCAACTTCCCTCCACCATTTCCGCAAACATGGCCGACAGGGCCGCAACCGCGCCCTTGCGCTCGGCATCTTCTTTACCCTTGATCAACCCGACCATCCAGTTGATCGACGATGCGGCGGCCTTATGTTTGCAGCCATCCATCTTGTTCGCTCCCCTGCCCGGACCAGACCATTGATTACCGAAACGTTAACTCAACAGCTTCGGTCGCACAATACCGAATTTGTGACGGGCACAAAGAATGTGTCCACAAGCCTCGCTCGCCGATAGCCGACCGCCGCTAAAAGCGCTAATCGGAAAATGAAGGCGTGCCTTGCACCGGAGTTCCATTGACTTAATCAAGCCCGCGCCTTATAGAACCCTGCCCTGTCAATCGGTTTGACATCTAGATATACGGAGTTGGGTTGTGAAACGTACTTTTCAGCCGAGCAAGATCGTGCGAAAGCGCCGTCATGGATTCCGCGCCCGCATGGCTACCGTCGGCGGTCGCCGGGTTCTGTCCGCCCGCCGGGCCAAGGGCCGCAAGCGGCTATCGGCGTAAACCGCCCCTGCCCGCATCGGATACCGCCCCCGTGGACAGCACCGTCTTCGTCGGGCGCCTGCTGCGGCGCCCTGAGTTCTTAGCGGTCGCGGGAGCCCGGCGAAAGTGGGTGGCTCCCGGCCTGATCCTTCAGTTGCGCCGTCACGACGCCCGGCAGCACCCGCCGGATGGGGGGGCGCCGATTCGACTCGGATTGACCGCCAGTAAAAAGGTCGGAAATGCCGTCGCCCGCAATCGGGCCCGGCGGCGGTTGAGGGCGGCTGCGCGTGAATTGCTGCCCGGCCATGCCGTGCCCGGGGTTGATCTGGTGCTGATTGCCCGCACCGAGACGCTCACTCGTGCCTGGACCGATCTTAAGGCCGATCTGGCCGCCGGCTTACGCCGGTTGGGCGCTTGGCGGGACGGAGAGACCTCAGCATGAGCTTTGCCGCCAAGCTATTGCAAATACCGATACTGGCTTATCGCTGGATTCTTTCGCCCATGCTGGGGCCGCGTTGCCGCTATTTGCCAAGCTGCTCGGACTATGCGCTGGACGCGCTCCGCCACCATGGCGCACTCAACGGCGTTCTCCTTATTTTGCGCCGATTGGCGCGCTGCCACCCGTGGGGCGGCTCCGGTTATGATCCGGTTCCGCCCGCCGTCCGTCGCCCGTGCCATTATTTTGCCCCGAACGGGATGCACACTGCCCCCAACGTGACCGTGCCCGGCACGCCCGAGGAGCCATGAACGAACAATCAAATCTTATCCTCGCCATCGCGATTTCGATCGCGATTCTGATCGGCTTCCAGATGTTCTTCGAGGCGCCTCGCCAAAAGGCTGCACAACTCGCGGTTCAGCAGGCAGCGGAACAAGCCAGACAAAAGGTGCAGTCGGCGACCCCTGGGGGGGATACGCCCGTCCCGGCCATGACGCCTGTTGCCCCCGGCGTGGCGGCTCATGACCGAGTCGGCATGGTCGTCGAACAGTTGGCGGCCAATCTTCGGCTTAAAATCGTAACGCCGCGGGTGGTCGGGACCATCAACCGCACCGGCGTGCGCATTGATGACCTGCAACTGGTTGACTATCATGAAACCCCGTCACCGGCCAGTCCCGACATCACGGTGCTCGCGCCGACCGGAAGCGAGCACCCTTATTACGCTGAATTCGGCTGGGTGCCCGAAGATCGCACGGTTATCGTGCCCGATGCGAACACCGAATGGTCGGCCTCCGGCGACAAGCTGACCCCGGCGGCGCCGCTGGTGTTTACTTGGGATAACGGGCACGGCCTGATCTTTGAAAAGACGGTCGCAATCGACGAAAATTTCATGTTCCGGATCACCGATCGCGTGCGAAACACCGGAACCGCCGCGGTGACGCTCCTGCCTTACGGCCTGATTTCACGCCAAGGTACGCCTCAAACAGCGGGATTCTATATTTTGCACGAGGGACCGATCGGCGTACTCGACGGAACGCTGAACGAAATCAAATACAAAGATTTACAGGAAAAGAACCGGATCGAAAAGGTCACCACCGGCGGCTGGATCGGGATTACCGATAAATACTGGCTTGTCACGCTGGTTCCGGACCAACAAAGTCCGGTAACCGCCCGGTTCCTTTACACCAAGGCCCGCGGCGAGGATCGTTATCAGACCGACATTCTAGGTGAAGCTCAGACCGCAAAGCCGGGCGAATCCATTGAGGCTAAGCGGAGACTGTTTGCCGGAGCCAAGGAAGTTAAACTTCTTGATGCTTATGCCAGCCGGCTTGATGTTAACAAGTTCGATCTCGCGGTCGATTTCGGCTGGTTTTATTTCCTGACCAAGCCGTTCTTCTATGCTCTCGACTTTCTGCATGGAATCTTCGGCAATTTCGGCGTAGCAATTCTGTTGTTCACCGTCGTAATCAAGGGCGCCTTCTTCCCGCTTGCCAACCAGTCTTATCGGTCGATGACCAAGATGAAGTTGTTGCAGCCGCAAGTGGTTGCGCTTCGCGAACGCTTCCAAGACAACAAAGAACAGCTGAATAAAGAAATGATGGAGCTGTATAAGCGGGAAAAGGTTAATCCGCTTAGCGGCTGCTTGCCAATTCTAATTCAGATTCCGGTGTTCTTTGCGCTTTATAAGGTGCTGTTCGTCAGCATCGAGATGCGACACGCACCGTTCTTCGGCTGGATTCATGATTTATCGGCCCCCGATCCGACCAGTCTGTTCAATGTGTTCGGGCTAATTCCGTGGAGCCCGCCGCAAGCCCTGATGATCGGCATCTGGCCGCTGGTCATGGGGGCAACCATGTGGTTGCAACAAAAGTTCAATCCGACGCCGCCGGATCCGATGCAGCAGAAGGTCTTCGCGTTCCTGCCCTTTATGTTTACCTATATGCTGGCAAGTTTCCCGGCCGGCTTGGTTATCTATTGGGCCTGGAATAATTTACTGTCGATCGGACAGCAATGGTTGATCATGCGCCAAATGGGCGTGAAAGTAAGTTGAAGCCGGTATGAACCTGATTCCCGAAGACACCGAAGCCGGTAGACTGCTGTTCGCAGCGGAATGCCGGTTCGTGTGGGGCGCCGACACGCTTGATCAGTTACCGGAGGCATCACTGCCCGAGGTTACCTTTGCGGGGCGCTCGAATGTCGGCAAGTCAAGCTTGATCAACGCCTTGACCGGCCGCAAAACACTGGCAAGAATATCGGATACCCCGGGCCGGACACAGCAGCTCAATTTCTTTAATCTCGGCGAGCGGCTATTACTGGTTGATGTGCCGGGCTACGGCTATGCTAAGGAATCCAGAACCAAGGTCGATGCCTGGAGTGAACTGCTCCGGCGTTACCTTAAGGGACGGCCGACGTTGCGTCGGGTGTCGCTGCTGATCGACAGTCGGCATGGCCCCAAGCCGGATGACGGCTCGATGATGACCCTGCTGGACAAGGCCGCCGTACCCTTCCAGATTGTGCTGACCAAGTGCGATAAAACAACACAGAAATCACTGGTCTCCGTCATTGCCGCCACCGAAGCAGCCCTCACGCCGCATCCCGCAGCCTTTCCCTTCGTCCATGTCACCAGCGCAGAGACCGGTCAGGGCATTGCCGAGCTGCGGGCCAGCCTGACCGAACTGGCAAAACCGAAATCGTGAGCCGGCGGACCCGGATGCTTATACAAATAAAGAAAAAGCTTTTTTTTCTCCCGGCAAAGACCATACTTATGCTCTGCGTCCGGGTGATGAAGAAGAGGGTGCGGCAGTATGACCGAAGCATCGCGCCGGTCTGACGTCTATATAGTCGTTCGAGACCGAAGCGGTCGCACGTTGGTGTCCATGCTGCCTGCCGATAAGGACAGCTATCTGATCGGGCGCACGGAGCCCGACGGTCCGTATACGCCGGAGTTGGCCCTTGACGATAGCTTCGTGTCTCGACGGCACTGTGAGATTTTTAGAACCGAGCCATCCGGCAAATGGTTTTTACGCGACCTGAGCAGTTCTAACGGAACCTTTGTTGACGGAACTCGGGTTCGTGTCGCCCAACCCGTTGTGCTGTCTCACGACTCTCACATCGAGTTGGGGTCCACCCTCCTGGTCGTCGGAATCGGCATGCCGGCAACTCGAACCGAAGAAATACACACCAATCGGGCTGCAATAATCGCGACCACGCGTCTTGCGGCCGAGAAGGCTCCGGCGGCGGGTTGCCCATCTCTATTAATTCAAGCTGAATCCGTCGGAGCCGGGACCACGACAACAGAGCGGCTGACCCTGAGTGACGGCGAACAGATTCTTGTTACCATGCTGAAAGGGCGTTTGATTACCAGCCGCATCGACTCAGCGCAATCCGGAGAAGATCATGCGGCGGTACGTACACGCTCGAAGATAGAGTAGTCACGCTTCGTAATTGCTCCTGGAAAACAAAATAGATAGGCGGTATTATCGTGCCGGCGCATTAAGGCGCAGCAACATCTCAACCAAATCGGGCTCACCCACCAAAGCGGCTGCTTCATCCGGTGACATCCAACGCTTAATGCGCTGTCCGCGCTCGGGCCAATCTTCAAGCTCCTGCTCGACCTTAAGCAGGTAAACCTCCACTGTACAAACAATTGTGCGCTTCCTTAAGCGTTTATCATAACGATAGGAGCCAAACGGTTTCTTGCTGATCCGACCGAGTGCGCCAGCCTCCTCATAAGCCTCCCGAGCGGCCTGATCACAAGGCTTCGTGTTTTTTTCCGGCCACCCTTTGGGCACGACCCAGCGCCCGGTGTCGCGAGACGTGACCAACATCACCCGAAGCGAGCCATCGACAACGGCAAAGGGCAATGCGGCATATTGGGCGCGGGGACGCTTACCGGCCATGATTCAATCAGGCCCTACCATAATAACGTGGCAAGTTGATAGAAAGCAGCGCCAATCAGTGCGGAACAGGGAATAGTCACGATCCAGGCAATAACAATATTACCGGCAATATTCCAACGCACCGCAGAGACTTTGCGAGCCGTCCCGACTCCGACAATGGCACCGGTGATCGTGTGAGTCGTCGAAACCGGTATACCGAGCCCCGTTGCCATGAAAAGAGTGATCGCCCCCCCCGTCTCGGCACAAAAACCCTGCATCGGTTTCAAGGTCGTAATTTTGGAGCCCATGGTCTTGACGATCTTCCAGCCGCCGAACAATGTTCCAAGCCCCATAGCGGCTTGGCAGGTCAAGACCACCCAGAACGGCACATGAAACTCAGTCCCGAGATAACCTTCCGAAAACAGCAGAATCGCAATAATCCCCATGGTCTTTTGGGCATCATTGCCACCATGACCAAGGCTATAAAGTGATGCGGAAACAAATTGAAGCTGACGGAAGCGCCGATCAACGCTGAATGGGGTCGAGCGCACAAATACCCACGAGACAACAAGAACAAGAACCAAGGCAAGTAAAAATCCAATCAAAGGTGAAAGAATAATTGCGGCACTGATCTTGGTAAAGCCACCCCAGATAATAGCATCCAGTCCGGCCTTAGCGATTCCGGCGCCGGCAAGCCCGCCGATCAAAGCATGGGAACTGCTGGATGGAAAGCCAAGATGCCAAGTAAACAAGTTCCAGGAGATCGCTCCGGTTAAAGCACCAAAAATAATCCGCGTGTCAACAAGACCGGGCACGATAATCCCGGTGCCAATCGTCTTGGCCACACTGAGCCCGAAAATAAGGAAAGCCGCAAAGTTGAAAAAAGCCGCCCAACACACCGCCGCCTGGGGCGACAATACTCGGGTCGAAACAATCGTGGCAATCGAATTGGCAGCATCGTGCAAGCCGTTGACCAGATCGAACAGCAGAGCGACCAGAATAAGCACCACAAGCAGCGGTGTTACTGAAAACAAGTAGTCCATACCTGATCCTATAACTATACGAATATCTCAGACGTGTTCGATAACAATGCCCTGGATAGCATCCATGACATCTTCGCAGCGATCAATAACCGATTCCAACAACTCATAAATCTCTTTACGAGTAATGATAAATAAAATATCATCACCGCTCTTCATCAGCTTAGAGATACCCTGCCGTAATTTACGGTCCGCCTGCCCTTCAAGCTTACTAACAGCAACACACAATTCATTAATTTGTTGGGAATTCTTATTGACTGCGGCCAGCAGCGGCATCGTATTGCGAATAATTTCAGCACACTTCAGTGCGCTCTCCGCCATTTCCTTCATTTCCTCAGCGAATTCCGTAATCTCGTACAGTTCTATTCGCTGCGCGGTCTCCTCAATCAGATCAATCGTGTCATCCATTGCCGTAATCAGCCCATGTATATCAGATCGATCAAACGGCGTAATAAAAGTACGATGAATTGCCAGCAAAGTTTTACGCGCAATGACGTCGGCCGCACCTTCAAATGTATAAATTATGTGGCAAAAAGTCTCCGTGTCCCCTCCGCCTGCCGTCATCTGATGGAGGGCCTCAGCAGCACCGACGATTTTTTCCGAATGAGAACAGAAATAGTCAATAAACCGCTCTTCCTTGGGCATCAAGGCATGAAAAATTCTTAAGAGCACAGGCAGCCCTCCGTAAAGCAGTTTAGTCGGTCGGATTGTCGATCAGCGTTATAGAGCCAAGCCGTCCGCCGAACAAGTCGGGAAAGTGGCAATTTACCGACCGTCGTTCCGACGACTGAGAACGGCCAGTCGCTCGAACAAATGAAAATCCTGCTCATTTTTAAGCAACGCGCCAGCCATCGGCGGCATGATTTTGCGGTGATCGGCACTACGCAAAGTATCTGCATGAATATCCTCTGCCAGCAAAAGCTTAATCCAATCTATAAGCTCGGACGTTGAAGGCTTCTTTTTTAAGCCCTGCGCCTCACGGACATTATAGAATAAAGACAATGCCTCTGTTAACAATGTTTTCTTAAGTAACGGGAAGTGAACTTCAACAATCCGTTCCATAGTCTCCGGATCCGGGAAGCGAATATAATGAAAAAAGCACCTCCTGAGAAAAGCATCGGGAAGTTCCTTATCATTATTTGAGGTAATTAGAACGATCGGGCGTTGTCGCGCACAAATGGTCTGGCCGGTCTCGTAAACGAAAAATTCCATTCGATCCAGTTCCAGCAATAGATCGTTGGGAAACTCGATATCAGCCTTATCGATTTCATCGATTAGCAACACCGGCGCCGGTTCAGTCTCAAAAGCTTGCCACAACTTACCGGGGATGATGTAATTACCGATCTCACGCACTCGGGCATCACCGAGTTGCCCGTCTCTCAATCGACTGACTGCGTCATACTCATAGAGCCCCTGCTGTGCCTTGGTAGTCGATTTTATGTGCCATGCAATCAACTGGCGTCCAAGTGCCCGAGCAATTTCACGCGCTAATATTGTTTTTCCGGTTCCGGGCTCCCCCTTAACCAGCAATGGTCGCTCTAAAACAATTGCTGCATTAACCGCGACCATTAGATCTTCGGTTGCCACATAGCTATCGGTGCCGGTAAATCGCAAACCGGTCATTCTTCACCTTCCAAATAACGCTTTTCGAGGTGGCGACGATAGACCGCCGGATCAAGCGGGCGCCCGGTAGCCCGAATCAATAACTCTTTAGTGCTAAATAAGCTTGCATAAACGTGCACATTGCTGCGCAACCAAGTAACCAGCGGAGTAAAGTCGCCCTGGGCCAGACCAACGCATAAATCGGGTACGGCACGGCGCGAAGCATCAAAAAGCTGTGCGGCTATTGCGGCACCCAACGTATAGGTCGGAAAATAGCCCCATCCCCCGCTCGGCCAGTGAATATCCTGAAGACAGCCCTGCCGATCATCGGGCGGCACGATCCCGAGCAAGCCTCGCATGCCCTCGGCCCACGCGCCCGGCAAATCAATCAGTGCCAAGTCTCCGGAAATCATCGCCTTTTCTAACCGGTACCGCAAAATAACATGAGCCGGATAGGTAACCTCGTCGGCATCAACGCGAATAAAGTCGGGCTTGACCATAGTATAGTGTCGGTATAAATTGTCAGTTTTTAGTGCGGGATCATGCTTGCCGAATGCCTCTTGTACCAACGGCCCGAGGTAATTTAGAAAAGACCGGGAACGAGCCGCCTGCATTTCAATGATCAGCGACTGCGACTCATGAAGCGCCATGCCCCTGGCCGCACCGACCGGTTGCCCGGCCCACGCCATCGGCCGCCCCTGTTCATAAAGAGCATGGCCGCTTTCATGCAGCACACCCATTAAGGCACGGCTGAAGTCGAATTCATCATAACGGGTCGTCAAACGGACATCACCGGAAGCACCACCACAGAAAGGATGAAGACTAACATCAAGCCGGCCCCGATTAAAATCGAAACCGACCGCATGCATCAGCTTTTCGCCCAAAGCTCGTTGAGCTACAATTGAATAATGTCCCGACAAAGGCAGAGGCGCCGGCAATTGCTCTTGTCGTTCAAGAACACGCGGCAAAAACTCCGGTAAAAATACAGCCAACTCGTCGAACAAGAGATCAAGTTCTGCGGTGCGGACTCCCGGCTCGTAACTATTCAGCAAGGCTTCATAAGGCGAAACCCCGAGCACTGCCGCCTTTGCAGCCCCTATTTCACGCTGAAGTGCCAGCACTTCGGTCAATGACGGCAGCAGCGCCGCAAAATCATTAGCCGGACGCGCAATACGCCACGTCATTTCACAAGCCGAAACCGCACGCGACGATACCTCTACCAACTCGGCCGGAACCGCAGACGCATGGACAACGGCGCGGCGCATCTCGCGTAGATTGGCGCGCAGTCCGTCCGTAAGACCGGGTTCGGATTCGGCCGCGGCCAGTAAATCGGGAATGCGGGGGTCCGTCAGCAACTCGTGCGCAATCACGCGCAAGGTCGCAATTTGAGCGGCGCGCCCCTCGGCCGCCCCCGCCGGCATCATGGTCAAACTATCCCAATCGAGGATGCCGAGCGCATCCTCTACCGCCCCGAGACGGGCAAAACGGCTCTCAAGATTTTTGTAAGCACCGGGGGGCGGGGTCATCAAGCGCTCCGATCTAACGGGGTCAGCATGCCCGATATAACCCGGATTGCGCCGGGCGCCAACCAAGATAAGTCAACCAAGACCGACCAACAAAGTTAGATTGTGATGAGCGATTCTGCCTCTTGACAAGCCGTCTTGCCAAGGCTTAAATCAGGACCAATTTAGTACGGTATTGGAAACGCACAGGCTGAACGGCATGATCAAAATCAGCAAGATGGCGGATTATGCCGTGGTGGTTCTGACACAAATGGTCAGCAACTCTTTACTGCATACCGTCTCTGATCTAGCAGAAAACACCGGCATTCCGGCACCGAGCGTTGCAAAGCTGTTAAAACCTCTGGTCGCTGCCGGATTGGTTGTTTCACAACGGGGGGTCAATGGCGGCTACGCTCTCGGCACTTCTCCTGATCGGATTACGGTTGCCGCAATCATCACGGCACTTGAAGGCCCGATTGCAGTGACAGAGTGCGTTTCCGATGCCGATTCATGTTGCGGGGTCGAAAGCTTGTGCCCGATGCGTGGCAATTGGGAAAAAATCAACCGTGCCGTGCGACGGGCCTTGGAAGAAGTGACACTGGCCGATATGGCCGTAACGGATTTTGGAGAAATGCGATGAGCGGCGCGGTAGACACCCTGGAGCAGGTTCGGGATTTTACCGATCGTAAGTATAAATACGGCTTCGTAACCGATATCGAAGCCGAGACCGCTCCCAAGGGACTCAATGAAGACATTGTTCGCTTTATTTCGGCCAAAAAGAACGAGCCGGAATGGTTGTTGGCATGGCGACTTCGAGCCTATCGTCACTGGCTGACCATGGAAGAGCCGAAATGGGCGATGGTCCATTATCCGCCGATCGATTATCAGGATGCATTTTATTACTCGGCACCGAAGGAAACGGCGAAGTTCAAGAGTCTTGACGAGGTTGACCCGGAATTATTACGCACTTATGAGAAACTGGGAATTCCGTTACGCGAACAGGAAATGTTGGCCGGGGTGGAGCCCTCGGTAGCGGTCGATGCCGTGTTCGACAGTGTTTCGGTTGCCACCACCTTTAAGGCCAAGCTAGAAGAAAAAGGCATCATCTTTTGCCCGATTTCCGAGGCGGTTCAAAATCATCCCGATCTGGTACAACAGTATCTGGGTAGCGTTGTTCCCTATTCTGATAATTTTTTTGCGACATTGAACTCAGCGGTCTTTACCGATGGCTCTTTTGTCTACATTCCCAAGGGTGTGCGCTGCCCGATGGAATTATCAACTTACTTTCGGATCAATGCTGCCAACACCGGACAGTTTGAGCGCACACTGATTATTGCCGATAGCGACTCCTATGTCAGCTATCTCGAAGGCTGCACCGCGCCCAAGCGTGATGAAAATCAGCTGCATGCCGCCGTCGTCGAATTGGTCGCCCATGATAATGCCCGGATCAAATATTCCACGGTGCAGAACTGGTACCCCGGCGACGAGAACGGGCTTGGCGGTATTTACAACTTTGTCACCAAACGCGGTGCCTGCCGCGGCGCGAATTCTAAGATTTCCTGGACCCAGGTTGAAACCGGCTCGGCCATTACCTGGAAATATCCAAGTTGTATTCTACAGGGTGATAATTCCGTCGGCGAGTTTTACTCGGTTGCCATAACCAACAATCGCCAGCAAGCCGATACCGGTACCAAAATGATCCATATCGGTCGCAATACGCGCTCGACGATTGTGGCCAAAGGAATTTCGGCGGGCCATGCACAAAGCACCTACCGCGGGTTGGTCAGAATAATGCCGGGCGCACTCAACGCACGCAACCACACCCAGTGTGACAGCCTTCTGATCGGCGACAAATGCGGCGCCCATACCGTGCCCTATATCGACAGCCGCAATAAATCGGCGAAGGTTGAGCATGAAGCGACCACGGCCAAGATCAGCGAAGATCAGCTCTTCTATTGTCGACAGCGTGGCCTGACTCCGGAAGACGCCGTATCGTTGATTGTCAATGGTTTCTGTAAGGAAGTCTTGAAAGAACTGCCAATGGAGTTCGCAGTCGAGGCACAAAAACTGGTCGGCATTAGCCTCGAAGGCAGCGTGGGCTAAAAAGAGGGTTGTATACTGCCTGCCTTTTGTTCCCGCCGAACCAACCTGACCATTCCGTTACCCGGAGAGTGTATCGCCCATGCTGATTATTTCTAATCTTCACGCCTCTGTCGGTGACAAACCGATTTTGAAGGGCATCGACCTGACTATTCGGGCTGGGGAGGTGCATGCCATTATGGGGCCGAACGGCTCGGGTAAAAGCACACTTTCTTACATCCTGGCCGGGCGCGAGGGCTATCAGGTCACCGAGGGCTCGGTCACCTATCATGGGCGCGATTTGCTGGCCATGCCTGCGGAAGAACGGGCCGCGTCCGGCGTGTTTCTGGCCTTTCAATACCCGGTTGAGATTCCCGGGGTTAGCAATTCGACCTTTCTGAAAACCGCGCTGAATGCCGTCCGGCGGCAGCGGGGCGAACCCGAACTCGACGCCATGCAATTTCTGAAGTTGGTACGCGCCAAATGCCGTGAACTCGGTATGACCGACGAAATGCTGAAGCGCTCAGTCAATGTCGGGTTTTCCGGGGGAGAAAAAAAGCGCAACGATATTCTTCAAATGGCGGTGCTTGATCCGAAGTTAGCCATACTTGATGAAACCGACAGCGGCCTTGATATTGATGCATTGCGTATTGTTGCAGACGGAGTCAATTCTTTACGAGGCGCCGATCGATCGATGCTGGTGATCACACATTATCAGCGACTGCTGAGCTATATCGTGCCGAATCATGTCCATGTGTTAGCATCCGGGCGGATTCAGCGTTCGGGCGGCAAAGAACTCGCGCTGGAGTTGGAGCAGCGCGGCTACGCCGAATTCGACGTTAATGAGGCAGCCTGACATGCAAGCGCTAATCGATAGCCACGCTCCGTTCCGTCAATTTCAGCCGGGCACGGCCCTACCCTGGCTAGAGGCGCGTCGTGCCGTCGGCTTGGCTCGGGCCGAACGACTCGGCTGGCCGACGACTCGGCTGGAGCCCTGGAAATTCACCAACCTCGCCAAACTTTCCCGGATGCAGTTCGAGCCGGCAACGCCCGCTTCAGCGAATAACTTTATTGATGTTCTGCCGACCGTAGTAGCGCAAGGGAATCCAGCCTCGCATCGCTTGGTATTTGTTAACGGGTTCTGGCGCTCAGACTTGTCTTCACCCGGCCGTCTCCCCGGAGGCGTGACACTGACCGGACTGGCCGCAACTCTAGCCGGTGACCCGATTCTCGCCGAAGCGTATCTGGGACAGGTCGCCCTCCCCGACGACCACGCCTTAGCCGCGCTCAACACCGCCTTTCTAACCGATGGCCCGCTGTTGGTCATCGGCGAAAAAGTAGAGGTTAAAAACCCGATCGAATTGATCATGATCAGCGCCGGCAGCGCCGACCAGCCCTTAATCGCCCATCCCCGATTGATCATCACGGCCGGGCCCTACAGTCAAGCAACGGTCATCGAACATCATATCAGTCTCGGCGACCATGTCATGCTCAGTAATGCTGTAACGGAACTGTCGGTCGGGATCGGAGCGGAGCTACGCCATTACAAGGTTCAGCGCGAACATGACAACGCTTTTCACCTTGCGACCACGGTCGGTCGCTTGGAACGCGCCGCGGTTTATGAGGGTTTTCTGTTAACCCTCGGCGCCCGGCTCAGCCGAAACGAAGTCCGACTCGTGCTCGACGGGGTTGACGCCCGCGCACGCCTCAGCGGCGCTTATCTTGTTGAAAATGGTCGCCATGCCGACACCACGACCTTGATCGAGCACGCTAAACCGCGGGGGACAAGCCGTCAGGTCTTTAAGGGGGTCATCGGGGGCAAGTCGCGCGGTGTTTTTCAAGGTAAAATCATAGTGCGGCCGGACGCGCAGAAGACGGAAGGCTATCAATTGCACCGCGCGCTGTTGCTGACCGATGATGCCCGCATCGACGCCAAGCCCGAATTGGAAATCTACGCCGACGACGTCAAATGCAGCCACGGCGCTACCGCCGGCGATTTAGACGATGATGCTTTGTTTTATTTGCGTGCGCGCGGTATCGACCGTGACGGCGCCCGCGCTTTACTCATCGGCGCCTATGTCAACGAGGTGCTAGCTGAAATTTCCGACTCTACGGTACAGGCGTATTTTGAAAACTTGGCCGCAACGCGGCTCGGTACGGACAAGGAATAAACCGGATGCAGAAAGACCCCCGGTGCAAGCCTCAACCCGCCCACAAGGGCCTGCCGCCCGAACCTTATGATATCGAGCGGGTACGCGAGGATTTCCCGATTCTGAAGCGCTTGGTTCATGAGCGCCCCGGTCGGTTGGGCAAGCCCTTGGTCTATCTTGATAACGGCGCCAGCGCACAAAAACCGCGTGCCGTAATCGACGCCATGGTCTGTTGCATGGAGCTGGAGTACTCGAACGTACACCGAGGCGTACACTATCTGAGCCAGCAAACGACCGACGCGTACGAGGCCGTACGTGACAAGGTCGCGCGATTTCTGAATGCGCCTTCGCGGGAAAACATCGTCTTCACCCGCAATGCGACCGAGGCGATAAATCTGGTGGCGGCGACCTGGGGCCGATGCACTCTGGAGAAGGGCGACGAGATCGTACTCTCGATCCTGGAGCATCACGCCAACATCGTGCCCTGGCAACTGATCCAAGCCGAAAAAGGGTTTACCATCAAGGTTATACCTTGCGATGACCGCGGGGTGCTCGACCTTGACGCCTATGCCGCCTTACTCGGCCCACGGACCAAACTGGTTTCAGTGACCCACGGCTCGAATGTGCTCGGCACGATTACCCCGGCCGCGGAAATTGCCCGATTAGCGCACGAACGCGGTATCCCGGTACTGTTCGACGGCTCGCAAGCCGTGGTGCACCAACCGGTCGATGTCCAGGCGATCGACGCCGACTGGTACGTCTTCACCGGCCACAAGCTCTACGGCCCGACCGGCATCGGCGTCCTTTACGGCCGCACCGAACTGTTGAACAGCATGCCGCCCTATCAGGGGGGCGGCGACATGATCGCTTCGGTCAGCTTCGAAGGCACCACCTACCGCGAGCCGCCTTACCGATTCGAGGCCGGAACCCCGCCGATCATCGAGGGGATCGGCCTGGGCGCCGCCATCGACTATATCGAGACGCTGGGCCGCACCAATATCGCCGCGCACGAACAAACGCTGCTGGCCCGTGCCACCGCACGGTTGGAGCAGATCGAGGGTGTACGTATTGTCGGCACCGCCCCCGGCAAAGCCGCAATCGTCTCGTTCGTGATGGACGGCGTACACCCGCATGATCTCGGCATGCTGGCCGATCAAATGGGAGTGGCCGTACGGGTCGGGCGCCACTGTGCCGAGCCGTTGCTCGCCCGTTTCGGATTAGAGGCAACGGCGCGCGCCTCGTTCGGACTTTATAACACCATCGCCGAAGCCGACGCTCTGGTCGAGGCGGTGCTTGCAGTCAAGGAGTTTTTCCGCTGATGGTAAACGATCCCTTCGGCGACCTGCGCGACCTGTATCAAGAAGTGATTCTCGATCACGGCAAGCACCCGCGCAATCACCGCCACCCGCCCGACGCCAACCATGAAGCGCGCGGTGACAATCCGCTTTGTGGCGACCGAATTACCGTCTATTTGACCATCGACACCGATGGTCTTATTCGCGACGTGGCATTCGAGGGGCGCGGCTGTGCGATCTCGACCGCTTCGGCCTCGCTGATGACCGAGGTCATCCGAGGCAAACGCGAAAGCGAGGCGCGCGCCTTGTTTGAATGCTTTCACGATTTGTGTACCAAAGATGACGCCGATATCCCGGACCATGGACCGGTGGATGAGGACGCGCTCGACCGACTGCGGGTGCTTTCAGGGGTTCGTGAATTCCCCGTGCGGGTTAAATGCGCCACTCTGGCTTGGCACGCCATGACGGCAGCGCTGGCCGGAAGTGCCAAGATTTCGACCGAGTGAGAGAGGGGATGACCGCCATGCCCGATGATTGCGCAACCGACAATACCGCAGGCAAGCCCGACGAACCCCTGTATAGCCGGATTGTCGAGGCTCTGCGCACCGTTTATGATCCCGAAATTCCGGTCAATATTTGGGAACTCGGCCTGATCTACAGCATCAAGACCACGGCCGACGGTACGATCGCCGTTGAAATGACTTTGACTGCTCCCAACTGCCCGGTTGCCGGAGAAATGCCGAACACCGTGCGCGAAGTGGTTGCCGCGGTCGAAGGCGTTAACGACTGTACTGTCGAACTGGTTTGGGAACCGCCCTGGGATCAAGGCCGGATGAGCGACGAAGCCAAAGTTCAACTTGATATGTTCTATTAAAGGAGTCTCCCATGACCGCCCCCGCCGTCATGACCATTACCGAAGCCGCCGCCGCGCGGGTTAAGGAAATCATGAGCAATCGCAACACACCGGCGGTCGGCCTGCGCATCGGGGTCAAACCGCGCGGCTGTTCGGGCCTCAGCTACACCATGGACTATGCCGAGGAGATCAAGAGTTCCGAGGATGTGGTCAAAGACAAGGGCGTCACGATTCTGATCGATCCCGCCGCAACCTTGTTCCTGGTCGGCACCGAGCTGGACTATGTCGACGACAAGGTCCAGCCCGGTTTTGTCTTTCGCAACCCGAACGAGAAGGCACGGTGCGGCTGCGGTGAAAGTTTCACCGTATAGGTTGTGGGCCTTCAGGGTGTTCTCTTTGCCCCGCCGCAGTGGTAAGCTGGCGTGGAATTTGAGGGGAGAGAGTGATGCGCACCCTGTTTGCCGCTGTTCTAATGGGTCTGATCGTCGCGGTACCGCTCGGGGCCGGCGCCCAAACTCACGCGCCGGCCGCCAAAACCGACAGCCGAGCCTATTATACGCTCAATCGGGATCTCGCCTTGGTTGGTGGCGGCGTACTCGGGCTGGTGCTGGCCAGTGGCTTGATTAATCTCGGTTTTGCCGGCGCCATGATGCTTGAAACCGGGGCCATCGTCGATTCGCTGGAAGCCGGCGCCTCGTTGCCGCTCCCGCTCGCGTTGCTGGCCGGCGGACTGGGGGCGATGTTCGGTCAGGACCTCGTTTACAACAATCTGCCGACCATCACGATCTCCCCCCCGGCCGGAGAACGCGCGAAAGCCGGACATTAGGGCGGCTAACGCACCGGGATCGTCTCCCGAGCAGCAAGGAAAACAATGGACAGTGGTTTGAAGTGCCCTCAGTGCAACTCTGAGCATGTTTATCAAGATGGCAGTCTATGGATTTGCCCGGAATGTGCCCTTGAATGGAACCCGGAGGCCGCCGCAGGCGATTCCGGGGCGGAAGGTTCGCAGGCACAGGGCGTACGGGATGCCCACGGAAACGTGCTCAACGATGGCGACTCCGTGACCGTGATCAAAGATTTGAAGGTCAAGGGCTCGTCGTTGGTGGTCAAAGGGGGCACCAAGGTAAAAAATATCCGTCTGGTGGATGGCGCCGACGGGCACGACATTTCCTGTAAGATCGACGGCTTCGGGGCAATGAATTTGAAATCGGAGTTCGTGAAAAAAGCCTAGTTCGCCAATAACAAATGCTCCAATGAGGACCGGGAACTCCCGGCCCTCATCTGAAATGGTTCACTTTATAAAAAACTATACGGGTCGATATCGACCTGAATACGAACGCTCGCCGGAATCTGTACACTGGCAAGCCATTGACGAATCAAGGGTTGCAGCACCACCGACCGCGGCGCCTTAACCAGAAGCCGACGGCGGTGCCGGCCACGCAGCAGAGCCAGCGGCGCGGGTGCGGGGCCGAGGACTTCAACCTCGTCACTACGCGGTGCAGCGCGCCCGAGTCGGCGCGCGACATCGTCAACCTCTTCGATATGTTCACCTGAAATCACCAGCGCCGCCAACCGGCCGAAGGGCGGCAGGCAACCGTCGCGCCGTTCTTCGGCCTCGGCCGCCAGGAAGGCGTCGCGGTCGCCGTCAACCAACGCCTGAATCACCGGATGCTCGGGCATATAAGATTGCAGCAGCACCCGCCCCGGCCGCTCGGCCCGGCCGGCGCGCCCCGCAACCTGATGGAGCAACTGATAGGTGCGCTCGGCCGCACGCAAATCGCCGCCGCCCAAGCCTAAATCGGCATCGACCACGCCGACCAGCGTCAGCATCGGAAAATGATGGCCCTTGGCCATGACCTGTGTCCCGATCAACAGGTCCAACTCCCGGGCCGACACCTTTCTTACCAGATCATCGACCGCACTCGGACCAGACAGCGTGTCCGACGCCATCACCGCAGTGCGCGCCAACGGGAATAACTCGGCCACCTCTTCGGCGATGCGTTCAACCCCGGGGCCGCAGGCGGTGAACGAGTCGCGCTGCTCACAGTTCGGGCAAGCCTCGGGCACCGGCATGGCGTGACCGCAATGGTGACACAGCAGCTTGCCGGAGGATTTGTGCTGAACCAACCAGGCCGAGCAACTCTGACATTGCAGCCTGAAACCGCAACTTCGGCACAGGGTCAGCGGCGCATAGCCGCGGCGATTGAGAAAAATCATCGCCTGCTCGCCGGCCTCCAGCGTTTCGGCAATCGCCTGACGCAAGGGCGGCGCCAGCCAGCGCCGCGGCTCCGGCTTGTGGATCCGCAGATCGATGATGCCGATTTCGGGCAGACTGGCGCCACCATGACGGCCCGGCAGATGCAGGCGGGTATAGCGCCCCGACTCAAGGTTGATCACGGTTTCCAGCGAGGGCGTCGCCGAAACCAGCACAATCGGAATCCCGCCGATCCAGGCCCGCGCCACCGCCATGTCGCGCGCCTGATAAATCACGCCCTCGTCCTGCTTAAAGGCGGGGTCATGCTCTTCATCAACCACGATCAAGCCGAGATCGGCATAAGGCAGAAACAGCGCCGAGCGCGCCCCGACCACGATCCGCGCCGCGCCGGCCGCGATCGCGCGCCACGTGTCGCGCCGCCGCCCGGGGGTCAGTTCGGAATGCCACAGCGCGGGCGGCGCACCGAAGCGTTGAGTAAAGCGCACCAACCATTGCGCACTCAACGAAATCTCCGGCAACAGCACCAACACCTGACGCCCGGCGATCAGACAGGCGGCGATCGCCTCGAAATAAACCTCTGTTTTGCCCGAGCCGGTCACCCCGTCGAGCACCGAAACCGCGTATTTACCGGCCTTCAGCAGCGTCAGCAAAGCCGCCGCCGCGGCTTCCTGGTCGTCGGAAAGCGACGGGCCGGGCCGGTGCGGATCAGGCGCCGCCGTGTCGGGCTCGATCACCTGCGGCACGGTTTCCAGCAAGCCGCCATCCAGCAGACCGCGCACCACGGTCGGGCCGCACTCGGCCGCCTGCGCCAGTTCCGCCGCCCCGCGCAATGGCTCGACCGCCGCCTGTTCCAGCACCCGCAGCCGCGCCGCCGTCATCTTGAACCCGGGCGGGGCGGGATGACCGGTCGGACGGCACAGAATCGCCGGACGCGGCGTCTCCAATGCAGCCGGCACGCTGATCGCCATGCGCAAGACCTGCCCCGGCGGTGACAAGGTATATCCGGCAACCCAATCAATAAAACGGCGAGTAGCGGCACTCATCGGCGGCACATCAAACCGGCGCACGACCGGCCGCAGCCGGCCGGCGTCAACCCGTCCTTCACCGGTACTCCACACCACACCCTGAAGCCGACGCGGGCCGAGCGGCACTTCGACATAGTCGCCAAGCTGCAACGTCCCGTCCGACCGATAGTCATAGGCGCCGGTCAAGGGCAAGGGCATCAAGACACCGACCCGGGAATCGGCGACAGACGCATCTCCCTCCCGATCAAGCGGAGAGTCGGGCAGGAAACTGGCATGGGCTTCAGCCATCGGCTAAACTACTTTCCTCTCGCGGCGCAAACTTGCCGTGCCGCAATATTTTCCCCCCGGGAGCCGAGCCGCCATGAAGTTTTTCGTCGACACCGCTGACCTCCAGGAAATCCAGGAACTCGCCGCCACCGGGTTGGTGGACGGCGTGACCACCAACCCGTCATTGGTTGCCAAGTCAGGCGGTAACTTTCTGGATCTGATAGCCGAAATCTGCACGTTGGTCGATGGTCCGGTCAGCGCCGAGGTCGCCGCCACCGATTTCAATACCATGCTGGCCGAAGGACGCAAGCTTGCGAAAATTTCGCCGCAAATCGCGGTCAAAGTGCCGCTGACGCCCGCGGGTCTCAAGGTTTGCAAGGCATTGACCTCCGACGGGACCATGGTCAACGTCACATTGTGCTTTTCGGCGGCGCAAGCCATTCTGGCCGCGAAAGCCGGGGCCACTTTCGTTTCGCCCTTTGTCGGCCGGCTTGATGATGTCGGGACCGACGGCATGGACCTGATCGCTGATATTTGCACGATATACAAGCAATATGAAGCCTTTACGACGCAAGTGCTGGTGGCCTCGATTCGCAATCCGATCCATGTGGTCGCCTCGGCCAAGCTCGGGGCCCATGTTGCAACAATGCCACCGAGTGTGATCCGAATGCTGTTCGGGCATCCGCTAACCGACAAGGGACTAGCGCAGTTCGTTGCCGACTGGCAAAAGACTGGACAGACGATATTATCTTGATGTTCATCGGGTTGCGGGAAGAGCTTAAAGTTACGTAACAACATTTTCCGACATCCTCCGGCCTCCCGTCCTGATCGGACGGACGGGTCGGACGGGGTCGGGAAATCCGAATAAGACCGGAAACTCCGTATTGAACATCCGATTTTTCCCGATCCGGTTTGACGTCTACGGAGGGCATGAAGCACATGGGTCGCGAACACGGGCACAGCCATCAGATCACCGGCGCCATCAGCGCCGAAGAGGTCGCCACATATCTGCGTGACAACCCGGATTTCCTGATCCGTCACGCCGATTTGCTCCAACATCTGACTCCGCCGACGGTACGACGCGGCAGCAATGTCCTTGACCTTCAATACTATATGGTCGAGCGGTTGCAGAAAGAAGTCGGGCGCCTGCGGTCGGAGCAGCGCGATCTCCTGGTTTCCAGCCGGGTTACCCTTAACAGTCAGAACCGAGTTCATGACGCGGCCCTGCTTCTGCTTGATGCCCAAAGCTTTGAACAGCTCATTCAGACCATCACTATCGATCTGGCCGTTCTGCTTGATTTCGATGTCGCCTGCCTGATCATCGAATCCGGCAACCGAGACATGCCGGGAACCGACACCTCGGGGGTACGGGTGGTCAAAGCCGGCTCAATCGAGCGCTGGATCGGCCGGCGCGAGATGGTGTTGACCGGCAATATTTACGGTGACCCTGCAATCTTCGGGGGCGGCGCCGGCATCGTCCACTCGGAAGCACTGATCCGCCTGCACATCAGCAGCGACAGCCCGCCCGGCTTGCTGGCCTTCGGCAGCCGCATGCCCGACATGTTCCATACCGGCCAAAGCACCGAGTTGATCGGTTTTCTGGGCCGGGTAGTCGAACGCTGCATCCGCTCGTGGTTAGACTTGCCGGCATAAGACAGCCGACGGGGCTGGACTTGCCGGCATAAGACAGCCGGCGGGGCTGGCGCGGCAAAGTGCCGCAGCCGCTACTCGGGTAAAACCTTGCGTCGAGCGAAATCCCGGGCAACCGTACAGCTCACTGCGCATTTCAAATGCAGGCGGAGACTTCTCATGCTGAAACCAAATTCAACGATCATGCACGACGCCTGGCAATGCTTGCACGGTCATCGGGGGATACTGATAGTATACCTGCTGGGGGCAGCGTTCTTTATGATCATGACTGCGATTGCTTTAGGATTCGTGCTTTCTCTGACCGGCATACAAGAAGGAATGACCGGAAATCTCGTCAGCTTCATTATCACGCCTCTTATAATGGTCGGCTTTAATCGTCTGTATCTTCAGATGTCCGAAGGAGTTCAACCAAATAAAGAGGCCTTATTTTATGGGTTGTCCTGCGCTCTGGTTACTATTCTTACCTATATTTTAACAAGTATTTTTACCGTATTGTGGCTTTTGCTTTTAATTATCCCGGGCCTGATCGCAATGCTAAACTATTCGCAAGTTTACTTTATAATTGCCGAGCAACCAGAGATCAGCGCCCTTGAATCGATCCGGCAAAGCAAAAGCCTGATGAAAGGCAAACGCTGGAAATTTTTCCGCCTGTATCTACGGTTCGTGCTGTGGTCTGTTCCGGGTTTCCTGACCATGGGCATCGGTTTTCTCTGGCTTCTGCCCTGGTTCGGGGTAAGCTTGGCGCTGTTTTATCGGGATGTGAAGCAGGATCATGCGGCCAACCTGGCCGCGATCACCGCAACACCGGCCGCATCATAGAGCGAGACGATGTCCTTTACCGACTTGTTTATCCGCCGGCCAGTGCTGGCGACAGTGGTTAGCCTGTTGATTTTGTTGGTTGGGGTACGTTCTTTTTTCGACTTGCCGATTCGCCAGTACCCGAAGCTCGACAATACGGTTATCACGGTAACCACCATCTATCCCGGCGCCGCACCGGACCTGATGCAAGGCTTTATTACCCAGCCGATTGCTCAAGCCGTAGCAAGTGCCGAGGGCATCGATTACCTGACATCGACCTCCTCGCCGGGTCGAAGCGTTGTTTCCGCCTATATTAAACTCAATTCCGACCCGACCCGGGCCATGACCGAGGTTATGGCCAAGGTCAATAAGGTAAGATATTTAATCCCCAAGGAAGCAAACGATCCGATTATTCTTAAGGCGACCGGCGAGGGCACCGCCGTCATGTATATGGGCTTCTCCAGTACTAAACTGGGTGGAGCCGCTATTTCAGACCATTTGAGCCGGGTAGTCCAGCCGCTATTGACGACTGTCGATGGTGTAGCCGAAGCGGAGATACTCGGCGGACAGACTTTCGCCATGCGGGTCTGGCTCGACCCCGATCGGATGGCTGCGCTATCGATTACTGCGGCCGACGTCGCCGCCGCCCTTCAGGCCAATAATTTCCAATCGGCACCCGGCCAAATCAAAGGCTACTTCACCCTGTCCAACGTACGCGCCGACACCGGCTTGACCAGTCTCGATGATTTTCGCTCGATGGTGGTCAAAGCCGAAAACGGCGCGCTGATTCGACTTAGTGACATTGCAACCTTGGATATCGGCTCGCAAAGCTCCAATGCTTCGGTAATGATGAACGGCGAGCAGGCAATGTTCATTGGGGTGCAGGCCACGCCGACCGGAAACCCGTTGAATATCGTCCGTGATGTCCGAGCAATGGTCCCGATTCTGGAGCGTGGACTGCCGCCCACTGTTAAGATGGGCATCGTCTATGATTCGACTAAGTTTATTCGCGCCTCGATCGATGAGGTTATTCATACTTTGGTGATGGCGGTTCTAATTGTGATTGCGGTTATTTTCTTATTCCTCGGCACCCTGCGCTCGGTGGTAATTCCGATCGTTACCATTCCACTGTCTCTGATCGGTGCCTTTACTTTGATGCTGGTCATGGGTTTCAGCATCAATTTGCTGACCTTGCTGGCCATGGTGATGGCGATCGGTCTGGTGGTGGATGACGCGATCGTGGTGGTTGAAAATGTTTATCGCCATATCGAAGACGGCAGCCCACCGTTTCATGCCGCGCTGACCGGAGCCCGCGAAATTCTAGGGCCGGTAATCGCAATGACGATTACACTCGCCGCCGTCTATGCGCCGATCGGTTTTCTCAGCGGCCTGACCGGAACATTGTTCCGTGAATTTGCATTTACTTTAGCCGGCTCTGTGATTATTTCGGGCATTGTTGCGGTGACGCTGTCTCCGATGATGTGTTCGCGCCTGTTGACGCGCGAAATGGCCGATGGTCGCTTTGCCCGCGCCGTTGACGGGTTCTTTTCCGCGATTACCCGTTTTTACAGCCGGCGCCTGACCCGTTCACTCGATTTCAGACCGGTAGCTCTATTATTTTCCGTTGTCGTATTGGTTGGAGTCGGCTTTCTTTATACCCATAGTGGCGCCGAGTTGGCGCCTGAAGAAGATCAGGGCGTAATCTTTGCTTTCGGCAAGGGCCCGCAATATTCGAACATTGATTATACCGAAACCTGGGGTCGCGCTGCCGATCGCGTTTATGCCGGCTTTCCGGAAACCGAGGCGCGCTTTCTGGTTAATGGTATGAACGGTATCAATTCCAGTATTTCGGGAATGATCCTGAAGCCCTGGAATGAACGAAAGCGCTCGGTCAAAGCTCTTACTCCGTTAGTGCAGCAGGGTCTCGCTAATGGGGTTGCCGGCATGCAGGTCTTCGCTTTCAATTTACCGCCATTGCCCGGCACCAGCGGCGGCATGCCGGTACAGATGGTCATCTATTCACCGACCGACTTTCGCACTGTCTTTACGCTGATGAACGAAATTAAAACCAGGGCGCGAAAAAGCGGTCAGTTTATTGTGGTGGATAGTGATCTTGACTTCAATAGCCCGGTGGTACGAGTTCATATCAATCGCGCTAAAGCCAATGATCTCGGCATTACCATGCAATCGATCGGCATGACGCTGGCTTTGCTGGTCGGTGAAAACTATGTCAATCGTTTTGACTTTGCCGGCCGTTCCTACCAAGTCATTCCGCAAGTCCCGCGCGCCGAGCGTTTGACTCCTGAAAGCCTGTCCAGTTACTATGTTAAGACGGCAAGCGGCGCTACGGTGCCGCTGTCCTCGGTGATTACACTTGATCACGAGATTGACCCCAACGCGCTCACCCAATTCAATCAGTTGAACGCCGCCACCTTCTCCGCCGTGCCGATGCCGGGCGTGACCATGGGGCAAGCGGTCGAATTTCTGGAAGGAATTGCGGCCGAAGTGCTGCCGCCCGACTTCAATCATGATTATTTGTCGGGCTCGCGCCAATATGTGCATGAAGGAAACCGATTAGCCATAACCTTTTTATTCGCCTTGATTGCAATTTATCTGGTTTTGGCTGCCCAATTTGAAAGTCTGCGCGATCCTTTGGTCATTCTGGTCAGTGTTCCGATGTCGGTCTGCGGCGCACTCCTGCCGCTGTTCTTCGGATTGGCCACGATCAATATTTATACCCAGGTCGGGTTGGTTACTTTGATCGGGTTGATCAGCAAGCACGGCATTCTGATGACCGAGTTCGCAAATGCGCTTCAGCGCCGCGAAGGTCTGGACCGCCGCAGCGCCATCGAACGCGCCGCTGCCGTGCGTCTGCGCCCGATTCTGATGACCACCGCCGCCATGGTCGTCGGCCTGATCCCCTTGTTGATGGCAACCGGGGCCGGAGCCGCCAGTCGTTTCAGCATCGGCGTGGTTATCGTCGCAGGCATGTCGATCGGAACACTGTTCACATTATTTGTACTGCCCGCAGTCTATACCGTACTGGCCAAAGATCACCGGATTCCGGCCGGAACCGATCTTGGCACCGAAGTCATGGCAGCGTCCTGACATTAGCTATGGCTCTAAGTTATTCTTCGCTTTAACTCATCGCTAGTGAAGGGAGAAAGAGCGTGTCCATCATCCCGTTCGAAGTGTGGCAGCGCGCCCGCGATCGTCGCAACAAAGCCAAACAGCCGCAAATCAAGGTTGACAACACTGAAGATATCGCCGGGCGGATCACCACCGGCCTCGATGAGTTGAAGGCTGAGATCAAGGCGTTACGGGCCGACCTGAAATCTCACGAACGGCGCCTGACCATTCGCTTTGCGATAATGATGACCGCTTCTACTCTTATCATCGTGACAATGATGAAGCTGTTTTACAGCGGCATCCTTTAGCCGGTCGCCCGCCGATAATGCATTAACCTGAAATGTTTAAGCGATCGCCGCTGTAACGTAGCGGTTGACGAGGCTGGCGCGACCTTGTACTTCTAGAAATCAAAGCAGATTGTCGGGTTTGTCCGGCTGTCACAAGGCTATGGGGGCTGTTCGCAAGCCGGCGCCCCCGACGAGCGGAGGGAACGATGTTAATCCGACTTCTGATGGTGGTCTTCTGCGTTACTCTGTTAGTCATCGGCACCTCCGCCGTCGTAAATCGCGGTTGGCAAGAAACACACCTCTCAATTTATACTCCCGATATCCAGCGCGCGACCCTCGCGGACATCGGCGGCGCCATGACGGTTTGGGTCGCCGGTAAAGCCGGCGGCAATATCGCCGAACGAGCGGACCGGCTTTCCGGCAGCATGCCTTTTCTCGCCAAGGTTACGGTCGGGGACATTAATCGTACGGCTTATGCGATAATCGCCCCGGTTGCCGAAAGCGAGATGATGCTTCGCATCACGGCAGCCGTAAATGAAGCTTATGCGATTTTGACCAGCGGCAAGCCGATGGTTGCGTTGGCTCCGATGACCGCGCCGGCCATACCGGTCGCCCCCGCTCCGGAAAAGCCTGCGCCCACGATCATGTCGATGGTGATGGCCGCGGTTCCCGGCAACAGCACGCCTGCGCCGGCTCCCGCCCCGGCCATGGCGCCCCCTTCGGCTAAAACCGCAGCTCCGACCCCGCAGACCCCGGAAATGCCGCGCGCCGAGTTGAGAGTAACGACCGCAGCGACCCCGGTTCAAAAGGGATGCCTGTATGGTGGCCTGACCGCCGCCGGCACCTCTTTGCTGATTGGACCCGGCGAAGTCCTTGCGTGGGTCACCAATTCCCCGGCACTGCCGACCTCGGTGCGGATTGCCGGCATTGTCCTCAGCGGCGCCATGGTTTCCGGTTGTGCTGCCGGTGCCTTGGTGGCGCCATCCGTCCTTAAGTAACCGGGTCGGCGGGACGGCCGCGTTTGCGTTCCGTACGCAGACGCGGACCGGCAACTTCAAACCGAATCGGCTCAACCTCGGCAAACCCGTAGAGTCTTCGTATGCCGCGGCCGACCCGGCCCGTTACTTCCGTCACTACCCCCAGCTTCTCCAGTTCACGCAAATGCCGGGATGCCGCTTCGACAGAGCAGTCAAGTGTCCGCGCCAGACCGGAAATACTCAGCAGCGGCACGGCGGCCAGCGCGTCAACCGCCAGAGGGAGAGTGGAGTTGCAACGCCGCCCGCTGACGGCCCGGTGCGCGGCCTTCCAGCGGCGTTCTGCCGTGATCAAGCGCTGATGGCCCGCCTCTGCGTCTCGGGCCAACGCCCTCAGAAAGCGCACGGTAAAGCCATCCGAATCGAAGGCCCCGGCCTTAAGGGCATCGGTTCCGGTCAGTCCCGGCATCAGCTGTCCGGTCAGGCCCCGCTCGAGCAAAAAGCGCGGCACGGCCGCCCGTACCGGCTGCCGCCCGCCTCCTTCCGCCAACCAGCCCCGCAGCCCCATCGCTGTTGCCACCAACACCGACCGTCCGCCGCTTTCGGCGCAAAGGCGTTCAAGGGCTTGCGCACACAGAGCCTGTTCGCCCGAGTCGGGGCGGATCATCCAACGATACAAATCAAGCGCATGATTGAGAGCGACAATCTCGGCACCGCGATCGTCGAGCCGCACAAATGTCGTGAGGGGCACCCCCTCCCCCGCTGCGGCCAAACGATAAAAATCAACCTTCAGGCCATCGGCCGCTGCCTGACGCACCGCCGCTTCCAGCGCGCTCCAAAGGCGCCACCCCGGATACAGCGGATGCCCACTCAGAGCCGCATCGAGTCGCCCGATCGCTAGCGCCGCCGCTTCCAGCGCTCTTGCACATTCGGCGTCGCTCATGGACTCGATTGATTAAAATTGATGGATTGAAGCCGGGAAAAGCGGGCCGGATGGTGGGCGCTAGTGGGATTGAACCACTGACCCCCGCCGTGTGAAGACGATGCTCTACCCCTGAGCTAAGCGCCCATCCGATGCCTCGGCCGACGCAAGCGCGCCGACAGGGAATTATGTAAGGTGCCGGAAGGCACTCTGTCAAGCCCCCGAAACACGCAAAGCCGTGCGAGCCGCCTCAAGGTCGAGGGTGATCTGTCGCTTTAACGCCTCAAGGCTCTCGAAGCGTTGCTCCGGCCGCAAAAACTCAATCAGCTGTACGCGCAGATGACGGCCGTACAAATCATCGTCAAACGCGAACAGATGTACCTCCAGACGCTCCTCCGTCCCGGCGACGGTCGGACGGCAGCCCAAATTAGCCACCCCGTCATGCCAGCACGTACTCAGCCCGGCATCAATCCCGGCACGTACGGCGTACGCACCGAATGCCGGCCGTACGTATTCGCCGAGAGACAAATTCGCGGTGGGAAAACCAAGCGTACGCCCCAAGCGATTGCCCGCTTCGACTCGGCCCTCGATCTCCCAGGCGCGCCCGAGGACGTACGCAGCCTCTCGGGGACGGCCGGCCGCAAGAGCCTCACGTACACGGGTCGAAGACAGGACTTTACCGGTCTCGTCCAGTTCCATACCGACCCCGGTTACACCAAAACCGCAAATCCGGCCTTGCCGGGCCAGCAAATCCAGGTCACCGGCGCGGCGATGGCCGAATCGAAAACCGGTTCCGGTGACAACATGCCGGCATTCGAGACTGCTGGCCAGGATTTCACCGACAAAGTTATCGGCGCTTCGTTGTTGAAACGACTCGTCAAAATGACAGACAACCAGACTGTCGATGCCCAGCGCTTCGAGTTGGCGCTCTTTAATGCGAAACGGAGTCAGGCGGAACGGCCGGTCCGCGGGACGAAAGACACTGCGCGGGTGCGGCTC
>SERZ01000237.1_pt1 | contig 38467 bp, 31 predicted proteins | sample 3171461 | NCBI WGS metagenome assembly SERZ01 (sample SAMN06051861, study PRJNA518727) | freshwater metagenome | biome: subpolar coniferous forest; feature: holomictic lake; material: water; isolation source: holomictic Lake 227, 6 m depth | place: Canada: near Kenora, Ontario | collected... | reverse complement strand
TTGCTTTTGCTTAATCGGTTTAATGCCAAAATCCAATGATCGGCATTTTCTTCATCTTTCTTGAAATCCGGTTTAATCGCCTGAAAATAAATTTTAGTGATCAGAGCCACCAGAAGAAATATGCCAACAGGCATGCCTATGGCAATAAGAGTTCATCCTTTCCAAGGAAAGGGGGGATTAACTTTAGTAGTCCCTACGGTGATCAGAAAATAAGTATGCCCATTCATGGCAATCCGTTCATTAACTTTGAGTTTGTCCGGATGGTCAATGTATAACTTGGCAATTTCCTTAGTTATCGGCGTTTCAATACGATTATTACCATCGGGCTGATAAACGAGGGTACAGGCGAAAATAAACATCTCAAAAATAACGACCGATACCGTGATTAATCGAAATATCGAATTCCGGTTTTTTAAATCAATATTTTCATTAATGAGCGGAATACCGCATTTTCTGCAAAACTTCATGTTTTCATCATACTGACCCTTGCATGATGGACAAACCTTCATGGCTATCACTCCTTTATCTTTGTGCTTCAGGTATAACCCGACGCGGACAACTTTGTCCACAACGATACTTCGAATTTAAACGCATTCAAGAACCGTGGCAAAGGCCAGTTTGAGAACCAGCAACATTAATTAAACAGAAATGCTCTGACCTCTTTAATCATACGATCTAATTCGGGTTTGTTTTGTCTAAGAAGATCATGCTCCCACAATTCATTCGCCATACCCGGACAATCTTTTGCAAGAGCTTTTCCGATGCTCTCAAAAGTCTTTCTGATGTCGCTCTTTAGACTTTCTGGTTCAGATTGTACTCCAAGAATGAATACTCTTTTTTTCAAATCATCCGGAATCTGACTCTCTACATAACGAAATCGATCTTTATCATCGTCGAAATCAATCAGCAAAACAATCATTCTTTGCGAGTATCTATGCAATTCAGGAATGTGATCGGTCTTAAACTGATCCACAACTTTCGCCCAGCCTTTAGCAGGGGGAAGTACCTGAATAGCACTACTATTAACGCCTGGATATAGAATAAATCCCACTGCTATCTGGCGATTTGCGTCGTCTTCGGGCAATACAAAAATGTGCGGTTGATACTTATTTATGCTCATAGTTCTATATCGTCACGAATCAAGGCATCTACAAAATCGCCTTTAACAGACAGGTCGCTGAGCAGTCTAACCAAAGTCGGCTCCAAGTGGCTTTTTCGATCAAGCAGAAAAGTATTTTCGTCTGAAAATTTTCGTATTGCTTCAGGATTATGAGATGTCACTAATATTTGACTGCTATCCTGAAATGAGCGCCGTAATGATGTGATAAAATGGCCAACCTCTGATAGGGAAAGATGGTTATCAGGCTCGTCCCAGAAGCAAAAAAGAGGGCCGTATGACTTGTTGGCCGCCAGGACGACAGCACAAAGAAAAAAGCATTTCTCTCCGTCAGATAAGTCTTTAAAGTCAACAATCAGATTCGCATTATTTGCATCAAACCGAACAATCATGCTCTTGGAGTCTTTGCCGATCAATTCGTTCTGAAAATCCTGAATGTCACGCATAACTCCAATTCCCCGGAGATATTTGTCAACCTGTGTGTAGGCGGCAGGATATCGACTGAGTAACCCGGAAACCCACTCTCCGAAGTTTGAGCCTTCTCGATTTGGTTCCAAAGTCTCGCCGTTGGAATCTCCTGTCATTAAGCTCGGGATTGGGGCTAAAATGATCGTGCGAGCAAGCCAAGTCTTGAAAATGCGAAGCGGATCAGTCTTCGATTGCTCCTGAATGACTGGAAGTGCGACAAGATGCCAATCCACTAAAAATTCAGCCTCCTTATTATTTGTACTATTGTGAAGAGTGACTTGGGCTTCTTTTCGAGAATAAATTGGATATCCTGAAACTAACAATTGCTCTTCAAAAACTCGAAGTTCTCTAAATTTTTCTGGCGACTCAAAGGCTAAAATGTACTTGTATAAGTTTTCGTCAAGTAAAACTTCTATTTCAAACCGCATCGGGACATCGGACCGTCCATGAGCGAAATCCTTCAGCATGACAAGATCGCGAACCCTGTTCGTGCCTCGACTTATGGACTGAAATATCTCCAATGTCTTGGCTATCGTTGATTTTCCAGTACCATTTTTTCCATTCAAAAGAGCGGATGGCATCCCTTTTAAAGTCAGTTCAAAGTTTTCCAGGCATCTGAAGTTGTGTACATATAATCTTTGGATCATAGCAAAGCAGCTCCAATTTTACAATTTATTAGATAACTATTTCAAATCAGCATGTTATATTGAAACGCCTGATCCAGAATCGCGTCCTGATCCCTGCGGTAAATCTTGGGGAATCCCGTGGCGGGACTGGCGGATGGTTTTCTGCCCACATAAATTAGCAGTTGCTGGAGAACGCCTTCCAACAAAGGACGGACAAACCACCACGCGCCCATGTTTTCCGGTTCTTCCTGAACCCATTTCCAGGTTTTGGCCTGTGAATATCGCTGCATCACCCGCCGAAGATGCTCCTCCGGAAACGGGTAATACTGCTCAATCCGCACAATGGCGACATCCGGCCGTTGCAAAGCATCTCTTTTCTGAATCAATTCGTAATATATCTTGCCGCTGCAGAAAAGGACACTCTGAACCGCGTCTGTTTTTTCAGGGTCATACAGCACATCCTGAAAGCCGCCGCTGGTCAGTTCTTCGACACGGGATACCGCCAGCGGATTCCGCAGCAGGCTCTTGGGCGTTAGAATCACCAGGGGTTTTCGGACCCTTCGGCTCATCTGCCGCCGAAGCAGGTGAAAATACTGGGCAGGTGTCGTGGGATAACAGACCTGCATGTTTTCGTTCGCGCAAAGCTGCAAGAATCTTTCCGGTCTGGCGCTGGAATGCTCCGGACCCTGGCCTTCAAGGCCGTGAGGCAGCAGCAGCACCAAGCCGCTCAGCCGCTGCCACTTGCTCTCCGCACTGGCTATATAAAGATCAATCACAGACTGAGCATTGTTGATAAAATCTCCGAACTGGGCTTCCCAGATGACTAATTGATGCGGCTGAACCATGGAGTACCCGTATTCAAATCCCAGAACGCTTGCCTCGGCCAGCAGGCTGTCCCAGGCTGAAAACGCAGCGCATGATCCTCCCAGGCTGTTCAGGGGAACATGCCACTCACCGGTCTTAATATCCACCAGAAACGTATGCCGCTGACTGAACGTTCCACGTCGAACATCCTGGCCGCTCAGCCGGATAGGCGTTCGCTCGAAAAGAAGCGTAGCAAAGGCCAGCGACTCGGCATTGGCCCAGTCAATGCCAATACCTGTTTCAATAGCCTCCAGTCGCTTTTTTAAAAGCGCCTGAATCTTTGGGTGGGCGCTGAACCCTTCCGGTATCGCCGTCAATGACCGGCAAAGGCTTTTGAGTCGCTCAATATCGACACCGGTCGACACTGGGCCATGACCGTAACGGCCGTCATAATCCTGCCATTCTTCATAAAACCTGGCCTGCGGAAACAGGCACTGCGACCCGTGAATCGTCTGAAAATCCGCGTCTAATCTTTCGCGGACAGCTTTTTCCATCGCTTCGATTTCCGGCAAGGTAACGATCCCATCATCTAAAAGCCGGCCTGCATATAGTTTGCTGAGCGGTTGTCTCTGCCTGATCCGTTCGTACATCCGGGGCTGGGTGAAATACGGCTCATCCCCTTCATTGTGGCCGTAGCGGCGATAACAGATCATATCCACCACCACATCTTTCGCAAAAGCCATGCGGTATGCAGCAGCCAGACGCATTACATGCACCACGGCCTCGGGGTCTTCTCCGTGGACATGAAATATCGGAACCATGAGCATCTTGGCGCAGTCCGTGGCATAGCGGGTGGAGCGGGCATCCTCCGGAAGCGTGGTGTATCCGATCTGGTTGTTGATCACGATATGAATCGTTCCGCCAGTCTGATAGCCCCTGAGGCGCGAGAGATTCAGAACCTCGGTCACGATGCCCTGGCCAGCAAAGGCGGCATCACCATGAATCAGCACTGGAACCACTTTCTGCTCGGCGTTTTCAGATAGAGCATCCTGGCGGGCGCGGGTAATGCCTTCCACCACAGGATCCACGGACTCCAGGTGACTGGGATTGTGAACCAGGTAGATTCGCATCGGAAAACGGTCACCCACCACGATATCGGTCAGATATCCGTTGTGATATTTGACATCCCCGGACCCGACCAGGCTGTCCGGATCATAGCAGCTTTCAAACTCGGCAAATATCTCTTCGTAGGGTTTTTTCAGAATATGGGCCAGAACATTAAGCCTTCCCCGATGCGCCATTCCCAGAATGATTTCCCGGCAACCCGAAGCAGCAAGAGCCTCGGTAAGCGCATCCAGCGCAGGAATCAGCCCGTCACCGCCTTCCAGGGAAAACCGGGTTACGCCCAGATACGCCTTGTTCAGAAACTGTTCGAACTGAGTGGACTTTATCAGAGCATGGAGAATATGCCTGCGGTTATTTGAATTCAGCTCCGGCCGATTGCCTGTCGGCTCCATCCGCTTTTCCAGCCAGGCCCGCTCTTCAGGGTTCTGAATGTGCATATACTCAACGCCGATAGACCGGCAGTAGGTCTGCTTCAATCGGGCAATAAGCTCCCTAATGCTCAAGGTTGATGGAGACGAAAACGGTGTGTGGATCTGCTGATCCAGATCGCCCGATCTCAACTGAAATGATTCAGGACTTAGCAGCGGATGCTCCACCGGACAGGCGGACAAAGGGTCCATGCAGGCCAGCAGGTGTCCCAGGTCCCGGTACCGATGTACCAGGGCATCCGCGCGGGATTGCAGTTGCATGCGGTCTTCATCGCAGACCGTTATTGGCCGGTCGTCTTTGCCGCCAAGTTCAAACCCTTTGAAAAAAAAACGCCAGTCGGAAGACATGGCTTCGGGATTCTTTTTCCACAGCAGGTACTGGGACTCAATATAATCGGCATTCAATGTTTCCGATACTGTCTGATTCATATAACGTCAGCTCCTTTTTGCCCGTTGCAGCGGGAGAGACTTGGGTGCATGATATGGCAGGAGGGCCGTCATTTTCCGCTCTCTTTCAATACTTTTTTGCTTGATGCTGTTTTGTTTGCCGCCTCCGCCGACCAAAGCCGCCAGTTCCTCCACAAATTCTTTCATCTCTCCGGCGCGACCATTCATTTGCTCAGAAGCTGAGGAAGATTCCTCGGCATTGGCGGCATTCTGCTGAATAACCTTGTCCATCTCGGCCACGGCATTGTTGACTTGTTCAATTCCCATGTATTGTTCCCGCGATGCTGCTGCGATCTCGCCTACCAACTGCTCTACTTTCGTTGTGCTGATTAAAACACGTACAAACTCGCTGTTGGTGCTTTCAACCAATCCAGCCCCTTCGTGAACTGTCTTGACTGTAGTTTCGATCAAAGTGGATGTGTTCCTGGCAGCCTCGGCAGCACGCTTGGAAAGATTTCTTACTTCATCGGCGACAACGGCGAATCCTGCACCCGCTTCACCCGCCCTGGCAGCCTCAACAGCCGCATTAAGCGCCAACAGATTGGTTTGAAAGGCAATTTCATCAATTGTTTTAACGATCTTCTGGGTTTCTTCACTGGCTATGAAGATTTCTTTCATGGAAGCGGTCAATCGCTCCATGGATTGATTGGTTTGCGCAATGATCTGTCTGGATTCCGTCATGAGAGTATTGGCCTGCTCGGCATTATCAGCATTCTGTTTTGTCATCGAAGACAGCTCTTCAATTGAAGAGGAAGTCTCTTCGATAGATGCCGCCTGCTCAGATGCCCCTTCAGCCAGTTGTTGACTGGCGGAAGAAATCTGCCTGGAACCTGAAGCCACCTGCTCCGAACTTTCGGTTAAACCTTCAATCACGGAGTTAATGGGTTTGGTGATTGATCGAACCAGAATAAATGACAGAACCCAGAAGAAGATGATACCCACAAGTACAATGGCTGAAATAAACGCCAAGGCGGATCGTTTCTGCGCGGTTATGGATTGATCAACCTGGTTCAGAAGCGCATTTGCTGCTTCGATGATCTGTTTTCCAGCGTCATTTAGAAGTTTAACCCGTTCACTTTCTTTCTCGTACAGTTTTTGAGATTGTTCTATGAATTCAACGAACTTCTTCAGGGATTCCCGGACCGTGGCTGCGGTCTTGATGGAGCTTTCATCTTTTATGGCATAGGCAATTTGTTCCAGTGCAGTAAGAAGCGCCTGAAGATCTCCAGAAGCAAGCTTCTTATATTCAGCAATAAATTTCTCATCACCGCTCATCATGAATTGCAGTTGCAGCACCTGCAACTGGATAAACGTGGTTTTGCAGTCTCTGACGGTATTAAACATCCCAAGTTCACCGGCGCTGAGGACATCTCCCTCCATTCGCAACATGGCCTCCTTCTTTTGAAGGTCAGTGATGATGGCCTGCAGAAGCGCTTCGGATATCTGGAGCGGCTTGACCATTTCAACCTTTAAGCTGCTTTGTTGGCCGTGAACTCCAACAAGTTCATTAAACAATTTCTGATATTGGTCAAACTTGGTACCGATTATGTTAATTTGCGCCAAACCTCCGTCAATTTCTTTTTGTTTAAGCGCATTTACATTGATATTGACATCCCGGGTCATTTCATCAAACTGCTTTTTTAGTTCGGCTGTGTAAAACTGCAAATAGGTTTTCTCCGTTACCCTGGTAGCCAACACTTTCTCAACAATCGTATTTACATCGTTTTTGATCAGGTTGGCTACTTCAGTGCGCGAATAATAGAATACCCCTGTCCCAACAACAGCCAGCACCAGGAAAGAGGCAATTCCCACAAAACCGTATAACTTCTTATTTAGGCTGACGTTGCCCAAGTTTTCCAGCATTGAACAGCTCTCCTTTCTCATATTTCTCAAACAGAAAACAGCAGGCGTTCACGGAAGCTCAGGATCAAGGTTCCGTGAACAGTCGCCAAGGTCAGTGGTCGGGAAAAACACGGAAACATGACAACAAACCGTTTAAGTCCGGGTAAGAGACCCCGATCTACAACATTTTCAGAAAGAATCGTGTGTCCCGATTGGTTCTCTGGTTTGATTCTCTGGTTTGATTCTCTGGTTTGATTCTCTGGTTTGATTCTTTGGGCTGATTATTTGATCAATTTTTGAACATCGGCTTCCGGCAAGTCATAAACACCACACCCAACAATAAAATCTTCTCCCTGAACATTACACAATTTCACGAAAGAGACCTTCTGGGATGTTCCTTTTTCACCGGGTTTTGGCCACATGTAATCCACCCATCCGGATCCCTTTTCTTTGGCGATTTTGTTCATTTCAATAAAAAACCGCTTTCCATTGGTATCTTTCATGTCGGTAAGTAATTGTCCGTCCATTTTGTATTTGATGGGATGCATGCGCATCACACACGCCATATCGTGTATCCAGATATAGGTACCTGCAAAAACGAATTCACTGTCCTTCCCCTTGAACTTTGAAAAACCCGCTTTTCCCTCTTTCTGCAGAAGCGCACACGCCTTGTTCACTTTGTCCATGATCATTTGAGGCGTGGGCTTGGTTGCCGCAGTGGCAGTACAGGCATCCTCGGTTTCTTTTGCCAGTTCATCCGGTGCTTTCTCTGCTATGGCAAACAGGGTCTGAAAGCCGATTGTTGCAAAAAATACTGCCAGCACAACTATACCGATTCGTTTCATATCATTCTCCTCCGTACATTGTTAAGATTGAAATATCCCATGGTCACATTTACAATAAAACTAATTCCTGCCTGTCACTGAAACCGTTCAAAATCGATGAATTCACCCGAATTTTCTCACCTCCTCATATTTTGAGACACCTCGAACAGAAGATTGGCTGTAAATATCCGATATTAATAATTACCAAAAAACATCATGTTTCAAACACACGGTAACACATTATACAAATAATTGAACTCAATTTATAGAGTGCGTCGTCATTTCATATAAAATACAGCAATAACTTTTTATGGTGATTAAATAAAATATATGCAATAAAGGCATCCTTAGCATTCGTGAATCCTGCGGAGCTTCGCCCCCCACGAATGAAAATTCCTGTTTAACTCTTCGTGTATTTCGTGTATTTTGTGAACGAATAATACTTTTCAGGTCCAGCGGACCTACGAACATATCACGATAATGGGTATGCCGGGGAGGGTTTGATTTAAAAAAATGAGAATCAACTCAACGGGCTGCGCGCACTGCCATGCATTTGATCTCGACACAGCCGCCTCTTGGAAGGGCCCTGACCTCGACAACGGCCCGGGCCGGCCGGTGGTCTGAAAAAAACTGTTGATAAATACCGTTAAAGACGGAAAAGTTCCCCATATCAGTCAGATAGACATCAACGGATGCGACGTGGTTCAGGTCAGAGCCGGATGCCAGAAGAATCTGGCGCAGGTTTTCAAGGGCCTGTGTGGCCTGGGTGGTAATGTCCGGGCCTGCCAGGTCTCCCGTAGCCGGGATTAATCCGAGTTGGCCGCTTACAAAGACAAAGGGTTCTGAAACTATGGCCTGGGAATACGGCCCAATGGCAGCCGGGGCGTTACTGGTTTGGACAGATGTGATCGTCAAGGTTGAACCTCCTTTGGATGGTGTATTGAACATGTGTACTGTGCGCGGGCATAAACTGCACTTTGCGTTGAATAAAAATTAAGTCATTGACCGCTCAAAGTATATGTTAAGATATGTATTCCATTTCTTTTTCACTTTTTGGATAATCAATCAATAAGAAAATGGCCTGCTGTTTAATATTATTGATTTGTATCGTAACTTTCTTTCAGACACCGGATCATCATGAAAAAATGGTTTCGGATTTAAACATTTCAATTAAAGGAGAGTGCTCATGACAATTGACCGAATGGTGCTGGCGTTTGCCGGAAGCTTTATTTTAATCAGTCTGCTGCTGACCGTGCTTCACAGCCATTACTGGCTGTGGTTTACTGCCTTTGTGGGGGCCAACCTGCTGCAATCCGCCTTTACCGGATTCTGCCCACTGGCAATCGTACTGAAATTCTTTGGGGTAAAAGAGGGGGCGGCATTCAAATAGGCCTCTGCGTATGCGCAATGGAGTGCAGATTATGCCGTTTGCAGTATATTTCAAAGCATCGGGGGTTTGTCTTTGATCAATGATACAAAACAGGAAACGTGTGGGGGGCTGAAACCCATCCTCGATTATTTGATGAAAAAGCGGGGCTTTGATTTCTCCGGTTATCATCCGGCCATGCTGGAGCGTCGCATCAGTCAACAGTTGACCGCCATCGCCTGCGAAGACTTCAACGAATATCTTTCCTGCCTGCAAAAAAACCCCGCTGAACTGGACAACCTCCTTGATGTCATCACCATAAATGTCAGCCGGTTCTTCCGGGACACGCTGACATTTGAACTGATCGCTGACCGGATTCTGCCAACCATTGTCCTGGAAAAGGCCAGGTTGGGGGATCATTCTCTGCGTATCTGGTCCGCCGGCTGCGCCAGAGGAGAGGAGCCCTATTCTCTGGCGATCCTGATCCATGAGTTGCTGGAGAAGGAAAAAATTGCGATGAATCTGCACCTCTTTGCAACCGACATCGACTGCGGCGCGCTTGCGGATGCCGAAAAGGCGCTCTATCCACCGAGCAGCATTGAGAACATCAAACACCGGCTTCTGACGAAATATTTCACATCGGAGGGGACATGCTTCCGGTTGATTCCGGATATCAAAAAGCGGGTCACTTTTTCACTTTACGACATGCTGGATAAAAAACACAGCGTTCCGCCGGAGAGCGTCTTCGGCAATTTCGATCTGGTGTTATGCCGCAACCTTTTGATCTACTTCAACATCAAATATCAGGAGACCATTTTTACAAAGCTGTATCATTCGCTATCCCAAAATGGTATTCTTGTCCTCGGAGAGGCGGAGGAGCCGACCATGGCGTATCGGCGACATTTCAGCAGGGTGGTTGATTTCAGCCCGATTTACCGGAAAAGACAGGTGATTAAAGGAGAGATTCATGGGTGCGAGGAGTAAAATTTATTTATTATCAATGATTCTTACCCTGATCGTTGTTGTTGCCGGCTGGTTTGCTACGGATTATCTTGGCGATAAAGCCAGGCAGGAAATCATCAGAGAAGGCCAGGCTTCCGTATTTACACTGTCCGTTTATGTTTCTACTACAATAAATGTAATTGAGAATGCCGTTAAGGCATTAGCCGATTCTCCATGGATTGCACCTGCGCTGCTGTCTAAAGGGGAACAAGATATCGAAAATGCCAATAGTGTGTTAGACAGATACAGTTCCAACTTCACCTCCATCTCCTACCTGATGGATGCCGATGGCATGACTGTGGCATCCTCCAACCGTAAATATCCGGACAGCTTTGTCGGGAAATCATATAGTTTCCGTCCATATTTTCAGCAAGCGGTCAAAGGGCGATCCGGTCGTTATTTTGCGATGGGCATTACTTCCGGAAAGAGGGGCTTTTACGCAAGCTGCCCGGTTCAGAATTATTCAGGTGAAGTGATTGGGGTGGTTACGATGAAAAAGGATATTGACGAGATTGAGAATTTTTTCAGCAAATACCCTTTTTGCTTTCTCATCAGCCGTGACGGCATTGTTTTCCTTTCCAGCACACCAGCAATGGTTGCAAATAGTCTTTTGCCCTTGGACAAAGCTGTACGGGAAGCATTGATTGTTTCTCGTCAATTTGGCGACAAAATCTCCGAAGCCGTCATCAAAAAGGAAATTGCCGATGGCGCGGAAGTCGCTTTGGAAGAAAACGTTTTTTTCGTATCCAGGAAGGTGATTGACAGCGACGGATGGTCGATTGTGCTTCTGACTCCGACAGATCGTATCAGGCTATACAGATTGATCGGTATTCTGGCAACGCTTTCTGTAAGCTTTTTCATCATGGTCATTTCAAGTATTATCTATGTCACGGACCGATCCAAAAATGTCTTGCGACAAAGTGAAGAGAGCAAACGATTGATACTCAATGCAGTCGGAGATGGCATATTCGGGGTCGATACCACCGGACAGGTAACCTTCGTCAACCCCGCCGCCCTGCGCATGCTTGGATTTGCCGAAGAAGAGATGTTATACCAAAACTTGCACAGTCTGATCCACCATTCCCATGAGGACGGCTCCAACTACCCGATTGAAGACTGCCCTATGGCCGCTTCCTACACATATGCTGCGGGTAGCCATATAGCGGGGAGTAAAGTACTCTGGCGCAAGGATGGCGGCAGTTTCCCCGTGGAGTATTCCAGCATGCCGATCATCAAGGACGGCAAAGTCATGGGTACGGTACTGAGCTTTACGGATATCTCCGAACGCAAGCGGGCTGAGGAGGCGCTGCTTGAGAACCGGAGGCAACTGGCGGATGTCATCGATTTTCTGCCGGACGCCACCCTGGCCATTGATAAGGAAAAGCGTGTCATTATATGGAACAAAGAGATTGAGAAAATGACAGGGGTTCCGGCCGCAGAGATGATTGGCAAAGGCGACTATGCATACACTATCCCGTTTTATGGCGAGGCCAGACCGCAGTTGATGGACTTAATCTTTATGAACAATGAGGATATTATGGCCCGGTATCCCAACATCGTTCGTGAAGGTGACTCGCTCAAAGCTGAGGTGTTCTGCAATGCCCTTTACGACAATAAAGGTGCATGGGTGTTTGTCAAAGCCTCACCCCTGCACGATCAATCCGGCAAGATTGTAGGTGCAATTGAGAGAATCCGTGATATCACAGAGCGCAAACGGGCGGAGGAGGAAAAGGATGCGCTCCAGGCGCAACTGCTGCAGGCCCAGAAAATGGAGTCGGTGGGGCGGCTGGCAGGTGGAGTAGCTCACGATTTCAACAATATGCTTTCAGCGATCATAGGTAATGCAGAGCTGGCGATGATGAAGTCGTTCCCATCGGAGCCGATCCGTTCAAACCTCAAGGCGATCGTTGATTCCGCTTACCGCTCCGCCGATCTCACTAAGCAACTGCTGGCCTTCGCCCGCAAGCAGACCGTAGCGCCCAAGATCATAAATGTTAACGAAGCCGTGGCTGGCATGCTTAAGATGTTGCTTCGTTTGATCGGCGAAGATATTGAAGTCATCTGGAAGCCGAAAACGGGTCTGTGGCCAGTAAAGATTGACCCCACCCAGATTGACCAGATTCTGGCCAATCTTTGCGTCAATGCTCGAGATGCCATCACCGGGGTGGGTAAGGTTGACATTGAAACGGAAAACATCGCTATAGATGAGGCCTATTGTGCTTTTCACCTGGGTTTTGCTTGCGGTGATTATGTGATGCTCGCCGTGAGCGATGATGGCTGCGGCATGAGCAAAGAAGTTCTTGATCACATCTTCGAACCGTTCTTCACCACCAAGGATGTGGGAAAGGGCACGGGACTTGGGCTGGCCACATTGTATGGTATTGTCAAGCAAAACAATGGTTTCATAAACGTTTACAGCGAATCTGACAAAGGGACGACCTTCAAGATATACCTGCCCCGGTTCGTGGGGGAATTCATGGAGCCAGCAGCCGAAAGAACAGCGGAAACGCCCAAAGGTCATGGGGAGACTATGCTGCTGGTGGAGGACGAACCGCTGATTCTGGACGTGAGTCGGGAGATGCTGGAGCAACTGGGCTATGTGGTGATGATCGCCAGTACGCCGAGCGAGGCGCTTTGCATAGCCAGAGATCATGCTGCCGAGATACAGATGCTGATTACCGATGTTGTTATGCCGGAGATGAACGGTCGGGACCTGGCGAATTTGATCGGAGACATCAAACCGGGACTGAAATGTCTGTTTATCTCCGGTTACACGGCCAACGTCATCGCCCACCATGGGATACTTGATCCTGGCATCCACTTCATCCAGAAACCTTTCTCAATGGAGCACCTGGCCGCTAAGGTCAGAGAGGTGCTGGATGATGCCAGGAACACAGCACAACTTGCCCATTGCAATGGCTGAATTCAACTACTTCTGGGATAAGGTGATTTCCAGCAATGAGTATACCATCATGAAGCAACCAAACATCAGTGGTCCCGCTCCATGCTGAACAACCAGACCGGGACGGTCTGGCTACAACCCTCAACCTCAGGGTATTCTTTGTTGGAAATCGCCTAATATGAAGAATGCCGAAGGAGAAATTTATGAGTACGATGAGTAAGTTCGATCAGGGGTTTACGGGAATCAGGAATCTGAAAATCGGCATTCAGTTGCGTATCGCCCTTAGCGCCATCCTTGTATTGGTGTTACTCCTCGGGGCGGTTTCCTGGTATCAGTCGGACAGTTTATGGCAGAATACCAAGGACTTGTACGAGCATCCATTTACTGTCCGCGTAGCCCTCAGCGAACTTCAGGCTGATATCCTGCATATATACATGGGGATGAAAGACCTGATTCTGGCGAATAGTGAGCATAAAATTGAATCCATTCTTCGGGAAATTGATATATACGAAGTAAATGCCACCCGACAGCTCGAAGTGCTGTATAAAAGCTATCTGGGACCTCGCCGGGATATTGATGAGGTGCAGAGCGCCTTGGCGCAGTGGAAAACCATCCGCTCCGAGACCGTCCGTCTGCTGCGGAACGGGAAGATCGCCGAAGCGACAGAGCGCACATATTCCTCCGGGGTGGGCGGCGCCCAAGCTGAGAAACTCATGAATGAAATCCGGGATATCAGCGATTTCGCCTTAACAAGATCCGAAGCATTTTATGCAGATGCCCGAGCTAAAAAAGAAACGATATTTGTCTCACTGGCGATCCTTTTAAGCGCCATTATTTTCCTGACAATGGGCATCATTTACCTCCTGACGAAAGGAATCATGGACCCGCTGCTGGAACTGATCTCGGCCGCGGAGAAATACCGGCAGGGAAATCTTGATGTCCGCAGCCGGTATTTCTCAGCCAATGAATTCGGGACGCTTTCCGCCGCGTTCAACGCCCTTGCCGAAACGATTCAGACGGAATGGCAGAGCAAGGAGAACACCGCCCAGATTGCTGATGCCATGCTTGGGAATGAGGAATTAATGGCTTTTTGCCGAGCATTATTACCGGAGCTGATAGCCAGAACGGAGTCTAATATCGGAGCTGTCTATTTTCTTCAGGAAGAAAAAATGTTGTTTGAGCCATACTACGCTATCGGATTGATGCAGGATAAAATGAGACCATTTTCCGCAGCAATGTATGAAGGTGAATTCGGTGCAGCACTGACACGAAAGACCATCACCCGGATCATCGCCATCCCCGAGGACACGATATTCGATTTTGCAACCGTAGCCGGGAACTTCAAACCAAAAGAGATTATCACCATCCCGATCATACAAAACCAAAAAGTCATTGCCGTAATTTCCCTTGCATCACTCAAAGGTTTTTCTGCGGAAGCGCTGAAAATTATCAACAATTCCTGGAAGAGTCTTAATGTTGGCATTATCGGCATGTTGGCTTTCGAAGGTATCCGGGAATATTCCCATAAACTGGACAAACAAAACGAGCAACTTGCAGAACAGTCAAAAGAGCTGCAAATCCAGGCTGAAGAATTGCGGCTGCAGAACGTGGAGATAGATCGTCGTCGGTTGGCGACGGAAGGGGCCAACCTGGAACTGAAAACTAAAAATGAGGAGATTCAGGCTCAGTCGGAGGAAATGGCGGCTCAGTCCACCGAACTCCGGAGACAGACCGAGGAGTTGCAACAACAGAATGTGGAGCTGGAGCAACAGCAGTTGGCCGTGGAAGAGGCCAACCGTCTGAAGAGCCAGTTTCTTTCGAACATGAGCCACGAACTCCGGACACCGCTCAATTCCGTCATGGCTCTTTCTCGCGTGCTGATGATGCAGGCCAGTTCGAAACTGAGCGCGGAAGAGGTCAACTATCTGGAGATTATCGAGCGTAACGGGAGAAATCTTCTCACGCTGATCAACGATATTCTGGATCTGTCCAAGATTGAGGCCGGTCGGATGGATGTCAACCCCAAGCCATTTTCCCTTCGCATGGCCATAGATGATATTGTTGAAAGCATTGCACCTCTGGCCGAGGAAAAGCAGATTGCACTCCATCAGGATATCCCCGAAGGCATCCCGCAGCTTGAAAGCGATGAGATACGGGTATCTCAAATACTGCAAAACCTGATCGCCAATGCCGTCAAATTTACCAATGAGGGCAGTGTGACTGTTTCTGTCCGGTTGGATAAGGGAAAGTTCTCCGTCCGGATTGCGGATACCGGTATTGGAGTTGCGGAAAATGATCTCCCCTGTATCTTTGACGAATTCCGGCAGGTGGATGGAACATCTGCGAGAAAGCATGAAGGGACGGGGCTGGGCCTTACCATCGCCCGCAAGGCAGCCAGAATGCTGGGCGGGGATATCGCAGTGCAAAGCTCAAAAGGAGTTGGCTCCACATTTACGTTGACCCTGCCTGTTGCATGGCAGGGGAAGACTCCCGTCTGTGAACCGATCGTCATCCGTCAAATTTCGGGAGTAAAGTCAGAACGCAAGACCATTCTCGTCGTGGATGATGAACCGGATATGGCGGCGATGATTTCCCGTTACCTGCTCCAGGAAGGGTACAATACGCTCACTGCAACATCTGGAGCCGAGGCGCTAATTCTCGCCGAGCGCGAACGCCCATTCGCTGTCACCCTCGATATAATCATGCCGGACATCGACGGCTGGGAGGTGCTGCAGGGCCTGAAGAAGAACCCCGAGACCAAAGACATTCCGGTCATTATCGTATCCATCTCGGAGGGCAAGGAAACCGGATTCGCCCTCGGCGCTATCGGCTATGTTACCAAGCCAGTGTCGAAGGAACAGCTCATCTCCGAGATTGAAAAGATCGGAAAGCCGGGAATCCGCTCAATCATGATAGTCGATGACAGTGAGTTGGACCGTCGGCAAATCGGGCGAATCATTGAATCAGAGGGGCTAAATCTGATTGTGGCCGAGAATGGTGCTGTTTGTCTTGAATTGATCAAAAAACAGGTTCCCGACGTATTGGTTCTGGACTTGATGATGCCCGAGCTGGATGGCTTCGCCGTTTTGGAGAAAATTCGCGGCAACCCCGAGACCAGAGATATGCCGATCATCGTAGTCACGGCCAAGGACCTCACCGAAGAAGACCGGAACAAATTGAGCGGAAACGTCTTTTCCGTGCTGGATAAAAGCGTTGCCACATCGGTAACGCTGTTTGCAGAAATCAAGAGAATACTGCTGGATCTCGAGGCTCTTGCTCAACACCCTGGATATGAAAAACAGGCGGTTATACCCCGGACTATACCCAGGATTCTACTGGTTGAGGACAACGAAGTGGCGATCATCCAGGTCAAAGCGGTTCTTGAATCTGCTGGATATATTGCCGATGTAGCCAGAGGCGGGCAGGAAGCCTTTGACTATGTCGCCCATACAATCCCCCAAGGCATTATTCTGGATTTGATGATGCCAGGGATCGACGGTTTTGAAGTGCTGGAAAAGATACGTAGCCGACAGGCGACAGAAAAAATACCGGTTTTGATTCTCACTGCCAAAGATTTGACTCCGGAGGATTTCAAGCGGCTCAGCACTAACCATATTCAGCAGCTTGTTCAGAAGGGGGATGTGGACAAGGAAAGCCTGTTATTTAAAATCAGCTCCATGATTGATACCCATTCAGAAACACCCGTACGGCTTCATGAGAACCACATCAAAAAGGAAGCCGCCGCATTTGGAGGACATGGATGCAAGGAAGTCACTATCTCTGATTTCTCGAAAAAACCAGCGTGGGATGCTCTAACTACCTTAGGGGAACCTGAAAATAAGGATGTCGTTTTGGCAGGTGCGCCGCGGGCAACGACGAAAGCGGCAGGCCCCCCCAGCATCCTGATCGTGGAGGACAATCCCGACAACATGACCACCATCAAGGCTATTTTGCAGAACCGATACCGGATCATAGAAGCGGTGGACGGTGAAGAGGGGCTTAGGATGGCTGCGGAAATCGGACCCGATCTTATTCTACTTGACATGGCTTTGCCGAAGATGGATGGTTTCACTGTGGTGCGGGATCTAAAAGATAACAAGGAACTGAGTCGGATTCCGGTGATCGCCATGACCGCCCGGGTTATGAAAGGCGACAGGGAAAAGATTTTTTCTGCAGGATGTGATGATTACATCTCCAAGCCGATTGCCCCGCAGGACTGCCTGAAAAAGATCGCAGAATATTTAAAAGGATGATGGGAGGTTTTATGCAGAAAATACTGGCGATTGATGACAAAATGGATAATCTGATTACACTTTCGGCCCTGCTGAAGAATCTGTTGCCCGGCTGCAGCGTACTTACCGCCCAATCCGGGATGGAAGGGATAGAGATGGCCAAGGCCGAATTACCTGACGCCATTTTGCTGGATGTAAAAATGCCGGGTATGGATGGCTTTGAAACATGCAGCAGGCTGATGTCGGATGAAAGCACGAAGCGCATTCCGGTGATCATGATTACGGCTATCAAGACCGACCCCAACAGCCGGGTCAAAGGACTGGAGATTGGCGCAAATGCCTTTCTGGCCAAGCCGATTGACCAGCATGAACTGGTTTCACAGGTCAAGGTCGCCCTCCGGATCAAAAAAGCGGAGGATGCCCTGCGGGAGCAGAAGGATTCACTGAATAGAATGGTTCAGGAAAGGACAGCCGCCTTACGGGAAAGCGAGAGAAAATACAGGGAAATATTTGAAAATATCATTGATGTCTTTTACAGAACGGACACTGAAGGGGTAATACGCATCGTCTCTCCCTCGGTTGAACAAATATTTGGGTATGCCCCTGATCAAGTCATCGGGAAGAAACTTGCCGGGTTCTATGTAAATCCTGAAGATCGTAATCAATTCCTGTCAGTTTTACAGGAAAAGGGAGAAGTCAAAGGGTATGAAGCACCCCTGCGAGCAAAAAACGGGTCTGTGGTCTGGGTATCCACCAATGCCCAGTTTTACCGGGATGAGCATGGAAATATTCTTGGGGTCCAGGGTATTTCGCGTGACATCACCGATCGAAAGCTGGCGATGGAAGAGAAGGCCAAACTCCAAGACCACCTACAGCAGGTCCAGAAAATGGAGTCCATTGGATCTCTTGCCGGCGGCATTGCCCATGATCTGAACAATATTCTGTTTCCGATCAGCGGCCTTTCAGAGATGCTGCTTGATGACATTCTACCAGACAGCCCCGAGCATGAAAGCATTGAACAAATCCATAAATCCGCGCAACGGGGCAGTGAGCTGGTCAAACAGATACTGACTTTCAGCCGTCAATCCAAACCCAGGAAACTGCCCATCCGGATTCAGCCCATTCTGAAAGAAGTATTGAAACTGGCCCGAGCGGCGATACCCATGAATATTGAAATCTCAAGCCATATCAGCACGGACTGCGGCCTGGTCTCCGCAGATCCTACGCAGGTGCATCAGATCGCCATGAACCTTATCACCAACGCCTATCATGCCGTTGAGCAATTTGGAGGAACAATTAATGTTGAGCTGAAAGAGACGGCCATAGGATCGAACATCGGAATATCTCATCAGGCTTTTGGTGAAAAGGATGAATTGCCACCCCATGCAATGCCAGGAGATATTTTGCCAGGCGGATATGTGTGCATTACCGTATCAGATACCGGAACAGGAATAGATCAAACGCTGGTCGATAAAATATTCGATCCCTACTTTACCACAAAAGAACAGGGAAAGGGTACGGGACTGGGTCTCTCTGTGGTGCATGGCATAGTGAAGGAACATGGAGGAGATATTCGTGTTTACAGCGAGGTTGGAAAAGGAACCGCATTTCATGTCTATTTGCCTCTTTTAAAAGACGATAGGGATAGCAAGACTGCCGCCGTCACCAGAATGTATCCGACTGGCTGCGAAAGAATTCTGCTGGTCGATGATGAAGAGTCGATAGCAGTCGTAGAACGGATGATGCTCGAAAAACTCGGCTATCAGATAACTGTACGAACGAACAGCCTGGATGCGGTGTCTGCTTTCAAAGCCAATCCCGGCAATTTTGATCTGGTGATCAGCGACAAGGGCATGCCGCTTATGACAGGGGAGCAACTTGCCAGGGAGTTGATTTCGATCAGACCTGAGATTCCGATCATTATTTGCACAGGTTTCAGCGACGAAATTGATGAGCAGCAAAGTAAGGCCATGGGTATCAAAGGATTTCTCATGAAGCCTGTTTCGCTTGTCGATATGGCTGAAATGGTCAGAAAGGTGCTGGATGAGGTTGGTTGAGGTTGCAGACAGATTAGCCGTCCAGGATCATTTTGATTTCTTTTTCCTGAATCTCCGATAACGATTCAAACTTTACCCCAATGCCGGAAATTTGTTGTTTAAGGCCCCACTGGAGCTGCCAGCATACAACGGCTTTAATTGGTGTTGGATCTGAAAGCTCCGGGCAACGTAGCCAAACCACTTGCCCGTTATCCAGGTTCTGGGCAGTATGAAGAAAGCAGCCTCCCTTGGAAATGTCCAACAAGAATGTCTTCGCTGCTTTTTCATCAGAACAATGGTAGTCCAGAGAAAGTAGGAGATTCAGGTTAATATTTTTTCTGTTGAATACCCTTAAAGACCTTGCTGCAAAAGACTTACACCGCTCATCAATAAACATCCGGAGCGCCGATTCTGCTTCGGTGTGTGAGGTTGTAGAGAACATGAGCAAATGTACTATTTTGTGTCTGGGGTCCCATTTAATTCGCGCAGAAGGGTAGAAATTCATGCATTCATGGGCAATTCTTTTTTCGTTTTGATCCGCACGTACGAGAGCGAGGATATCAACAATCATGCCATTATATGGAGTATTTATCGCCATGCTGGATGCATCAGCGAAAGAAGTCGTAATATCAAATGAAACACCTATTTTGCTCAGTATTTCAACATAAGCATTTCTTGCAGTATCATCTTTGACGATTAGCAGGATTCGGGTATTTTTCATAGGACCAGAGATATGTGATGATCGGGTGTCAAAGGGTCGCTCTTGACATCAAGGCACCGAATATGAAACCGGTTTTTGAGATAATGAATGGTTTCATTTTTCAGTCCCCTCATGGTCGAAATACGTTTCGGGTTAACACAAAGGGTTACCGCGTCCAGGGCGCCGCTGCTGGCCTTCAGCAGTTCAATGACCCTGTCGCGATATATTTCCGCCATCACCAGGTGCCCAAAGGCCGGGTGAAACGGCCCTGCCAGAAGAATGGATCCGTCCTGCATATCAGTTGTCGCCTGAAGCCCCATTCGGATGACCGCAATGTTGCTTTCCTGAAACATCAGATAAAGCATCTTCACCATGGAAACTCCGGCTGAAAGTGATAACGGGGTATATTGCCCCTTGCGGTACCAATCAGCCAACGGACTGTGTTCCAGAACAACCGCTGGATAAATCCGGACAAAAGCCGGACATAGATCGGCAATTCGCCAACCTGTCGAAATGGCGCCTGCATCATCATCACCAGGGAGTCCCACCATCATCTGTATCCCCACTTCATAGCCAGCAGCTTTTGCCAATTGGGCCGCACAGGCCGTATGCAGGGCAGTATGCCCCCGTCTGCATGTAGCCAAAACAACATCATTCATGGACTGCGCACCAATCTCAATCGTTGATACGGGAAATCCATGCAGGATTTCCAGCCGATCTTTCGTAATGGTATCCGGTCGAGTCGAAAACCTGATACCATCTACAATTCCCTCCTGGACAAACTGGGTGGCGGCATTCAGAAGTCTTATTATTTCACGGTGATCAATTCCCAAAAAATTTCCGCCGAAAAAAGCGATCTGCACGGGTTTTCGGTTTGGTGTCAGATATTTGAGATACGAACGAATGGAGGCTTCAATTTGCGCAGTGGAAGGCGCGTGGACTTCGGATTGGGTGATTGCTTTCTGATTGCAGAAAACACATTGATGGGGGCAGCCGGCATGTGGAATAAATACCGGAATGATAAAAGGTTTTACATGGTCCTCAACTGGGGGCATGTTTCGTGAAGATGTCGAGGGCTTTTCGGGCCGCATCCTGCTCCGCATTTTTTTTGCTTTTACCAAATCCTTTTGCCTGAATATCACCACAAGTTAGTTGGACGATAAACATCTTATCATGATCCGGACCGGTTTCGGCGGTAACGGTATAAGTCGGGAGGGGACCCTGGGTACTCTGAATCAATTCCTGGAACTTGCTTTTGAAATCCTGAACCGAAACTGAAGGCGCATTCGCCTCCATCAGGGGCTTCATATAGCAGGAAACAATCTGAAACACGCAAGAATAGCCGCCATCCAGATAAACGGCCGCCATCAGGGCTTCGAAGGTGTTGGCCAGTATTGACGGCTTTTTGCGGCCATTGGACAGGCTTTCACCCTTTCCAAGCTGAACATATTCTCCGAGGCTGAGTTCACCGGCAATATTGGACAACTGAAACTCGTTAACCAGATGCGCCCGCATTCGGGACAAATGGCCTTCGTTAAAATCAGGATAATATATCATCAGCAAATGGCCGGTGATAAGGTTCACCACGGCATCGCCCAGGAATTCCAGGCGCTCGTTGTCCGGCAGCCCCTTTGCAGGCATTTCATTGACATAAGAGCTATGCCGAAGGCTCTCTTCAAGAAGCGCCGGATCGGTAAAAGAATAACCGAGTTTTTTTTCCAATTCTGACGGGCTGGGGTGGAACATAACCAATCAAACCATCGTCTGTTGACGTTTCAAAAGCAAGTCATAGACAGAATACGGGACGAAAAAATCCCCTTTTCCGTATCCCAGTTGGATATCAGGCTTGAGAGCGCCATGAAAATCAGTTCCGCCGGTGATCGCCAGATCATGGCTTCGGGCAAGCTGTGAATAAAATTCAACATAAGATAGAGAATGTTCGGGATAATACACTTCAATCCCCTGCAAACCCATTTCCTTCAGGGTCGCCACAAGGGATTCCAGGCGGGAATTATCCTGAATTCCAAGAAGAAATGGATGGGCCAGAACCGGCATGCCACCGGCCGCTGTTATCATTTCAATCGCTTCTTGACAGCCCAGCCGATACTTGTCTATATATGCCGGTTTGTTGAATCCAAGGTAGCGGTCAAACGCTTCATTAATTGTCTGAACAAAGCCTTTTTTTATCATCAACTGCGCAATATGCGGTCTGCCGATTTGAGCTTCCCCGGATGTCTGAATAACTTCCTCAATCGTAATGTCCATCCCCATTGCATTCAAGCAGTTGATGATGAATGGATTGCGGTTTTCTCTGGCCTGTTGAAGGATTTCAAGTGTTCGGTTCAGCTCCGGATCATTCAACCGGATGCCATAGCCCAGAATATGAAAACTTCCTGCAACAGGGTGCAAAACCGGAGAAACTGTGCTGATTTCAATACCGGTAAGTACACGAACATCCGACGAAGCTGCAGCTTCAAGCAGGCATTTGGAGCCTTTCAGGGTGTCATGATCCGTAATTGAAATCGCCCCGAGTTCAAGCTTTTCGGCCAGTCGAAGAATTTCAACGGGAGACAAGGTTCCGTCGGATGCGGTTGAATGAATGTGCAGGTCGATGCCTGCCTGATCATAGTCCAAGGGCTTTTTCCAAATTTTCCTCTTTGGTTTTACAGTCAATGCACTGGGTTGTTACGGGTCTTGCTTTCAGACGATCATAAGAAATATCCTCTCCACATGATTCACAGATACCGAAGGTATCTGTTTCAATCCGCGCCAAAGCTTTCTTAACTTTAAGGATGAGCTTGCTCTCCCTGTCCCGAATTCGCAGCATGAAATTGCGGTCTGACTCCAGTGATGCCCTGTCTGTTGGATCTGGAAAATTCTCTTTGGGAGAGTTCATTCCAGATACGGTTTCATCTGCTTGACTGAGCAGTTCTTCGAGCAGATTGTTCAACTGTCCCTTAAAAAAATCAACATCTTTTTTTTTCATAATCGAACCTATCGGCATCCTGTCGCTGAATCAGCGTATTTAAGTTTCAATCCACGCCCCTGTGCGGGGGCGACAAATCACTGCAGCACGGGAAAAACAATACTATTGAATCCGTTAGCATAACAAAAATGGTCTTCTCTGTAAAGGAGAAAATGGCTTGGCATTTCATGGATATCCCGAAAAAAAATCAGCTCTGGGATAACACAATATCCTGTGCATTTTCAAAGGCTTCTTCGGCAATTTCCCAATGTTTAAAAATGAGACTGTTGGACTTCTCGGACTCAATGGTTTTCTTGATTTTCTGCAATTCAAACAGCGCCTTGTTTCTTACCTCATCTCTGGCATGGACATTTTTCAGTGATCCAGAAACTGTTTCAATCATCCGATCTATTTGCAATAGCATGTCGCGCTGTAGCAGGGTGAATCTCTCATCCCGAACTCGGTCATGAACCGTTTTAATCCGGGCAATCAGGGCATCCATGCAAATTAGGTCATCCCATGGATTCTGTTTCTCCAGGATATGGCGCAATCTTGAGAGAGCGGCGGCAGCCTCTGGATCATCTTCAATTTCGGACTGGAACTCGATGAACTGCTCGATCGATCTCCGCCAAAATTCCCAGCGGATAATCCAGTTTTCATAGAAATCTTTCAATTGGATAAATGTATGGGAAAATGACGACAGGGCTGATTCCATATCGCGGACAGCACAGATTTTTTCGTAAGGATCGGGTTTGGTCATCCACACCTGAATAAAAAAAAGGCAGGAGCGGATGTCCTTTGCTCCGGGGTATTGCCCGGTTTCAGCCAGGCTGCTGAAACCGGCAAGCAAGGATTTCCATTGTTTCAAACAAACACCAAGGAAATGGACCAGATCATCTTGATCCGAAGGGCAGTCCATACCAAATATCTTCTGACAGTTATCGACAATAGCCTCCATTTCGCAGGATGCCAGACGCTTTCGAGGTATAACCTGAATCCGCTCCCATTGATCGGGCGCTTCCAGAAAGACGCTGGAATGATGATACAGGGAAGTGTTGCCATTCACCACACAGGAAATCATTCGATCGGAAAAAAGGCTGCTTATGGTTCTGGCGATTCTTGCCCCGGACCATGCATCGGACTGCTCTGAAAACCGGGAGAACACCTCCGAGAGTGAAACCGGCAGCTTGGCGGATGATCTGTCGTCCAAAAAGGCCATTACCCGTTTGAGATCGCCAGGGTCTGTTTTGTTAAACCCCAGCGGAAGCTGAAGGTGCCGGGAAGAAACTTTGTTGTCATTCGCCATTTTCATGATTGGTCTTGCCAGGAATAAATTGTCTTGATATAGCCTTCCAGAAATCGTACATGGGAGCCATTCTGGGATCGCCGCACCCCAGTGCGGCAATTACGACGACGCTCTTGTGGCGGCTAAAACAAGAACCGCACTGGGGTGCGGCGATCCCAGAAGCGATTCGACGCTCATATTTATCCGGTCTCAAGTATAGATATCGAAGATCATTTTTTAAAAAACTAACATATCCTGCGGGATTCTTCAAGTTTTCCCGGACATGGATTGTTTCAGAAAAGGGGATGATACTTACAATGGAAGGCCATCATCTGATACTCGGAGAACTGGTGGATGCAGTTACCGGCCGGATACTCCCGGACACCCATGACGAAAGGTACCGCCAGAAACTGGCCAAGCTCCTGATGGACACCAAAGGGTATTCCCGAACGGATATTCAGAGCCGGTGCAGCCTTCAGGTCAAGGCAGGGGACAACTGCGCCATAGTGAAAGTGGATATGGCCATAACCGTTGCCGATAGAATCTGTATGATCATCAAATACGGTCCTGGTTCGCTGGTAACCCGGCATCGCCCGGCCCTGGCGGCATCCCGGCTACTGGCTTCGTATCAGATTCCTGTCGTCGTGGTCACCAACGGCGAAGATGCCGATATCCTGGATGGTCGTACCGGGGAGGTGATCGGCAATGGCATGGAGAGCATCCCGGCCAGACCGGAGCTTGTCGCACGTTGTGCCGCCTTTCCGTTTGCGCCCATTGCAGGAGCCCGCGCCGAAATCGAAAGCCGCATCGTATATGCTTACGAAGTTGACGGCACCTGCCCCTGCGATGATTCGATCTGCATCTTGCATTAATAACAGTCCCTTAAAGCAGGGACACGGCTCCGGCCCTGTGACAGGCCACCTGATGATTTTTTTCGTCGGCGCCGGCTACGGAACACAGTTGAGGATATGCTGTTTTACATATCTCCATCGCGAATGGGCAGCGGGGATGAAAATGACACCCCGAAGGGGGATTGGCTGGAGAAGGAACATCCCCTGGAAGCAGGAATCTTTTCCTTTTTCTGGAAGGATCAGGAATCGGTATGGCAGATATCAGGGCCTGGGTGTAGGGATGCAACGGTGCAGCGTATAACTCTTCAGAATCAGCATATTCCACAATTCTTCCCAGATACATTACGGCAATGTCATCTGAAATGTGTTTCACAACCGCCAGGTTATGCGCAATGAACAGGTAGGAAATATTCAATTCCTGCTGGAGCTTTAGCAGCAGATTGACAATCTGGGATTGAATGGAGACATCCAGAGCTGAAACCGGCTCATCACAGACGATGAGTTTGGGATTTAAGGCAATGGCCCGTGCGATCCCAATCCGCTGCCGCTGGCCTCCGCTGAACTCATGCGCAAAACGCGAGACCGCTGTTGCCGGCATTCCAACACGATTCAGCAGGTTTTTTACATGATCCTTTCGATCATCGGAAGAGCCAACCTTGTGAATCTGGTATGGCTCTTCAAGAATATCACCGATGGTCTGTCTGGCATCCAGGGATTCGAAAGGATCCTGAAAAATGATCTGCATGTTTCTGCGGATGCCTCTCAACCTGCTTTGCGACAGCGCCATCAGATCGTGTCCCATGAAATTGATTGCTCCGCTGTCAGGCTCAATCAAGCGCAGAATGGCTCTGCCCACTGTTGTTTTTCCGCAGCCTGATTCCCCGACAAGCCCGAGGGTTTTTCCTTCCTGAATTGTCAGGGAGATGTCGTCCACCGCATAGACATATCCTGTTTTTCTTCTGAATATGCCGCCAAAAATCGGGAAATACTTCTTTAAATGATGGACCTCAAGTAAATTCTTCGACATGTTGAACCGATATCAGGCCTTTCTGCAATAGGGTTTTAGTTCCGATCTCACGCCCTCACGCTTTTCAGTCGCTGATCAAGAAGCGAAAGGCGATTTCCTGGTTTATCGTTCTTGATGGCCGTATCCAAGGCCTGTCGGGTTCCAACGATAATGACCAGTTTTTTTCCTCGCGTTATGGCTGTATATAAGAGATTGCGCTGAAGCAGCGGATGGTGCTGAGGCATCATCGGAATCACCACTGCCGGATATTCGGACCCCTGGGATTTATGGACGGAAATGGCATAAGCCAAAATCAGGTCGTCAAGCTCTTCGCTTTCATAATCCACCAGCCTCTCGTCATAATTCACCGAAAGCCGTCTTTGTGCTGATTTGGCAGATTGATCAATTCCTGAAATGATGCCGATGTCCCCGTTAAACACTTCCTTGGCGTAGTTGTTTTTCAGATGCATGACCTTGTCTCCCAGTCTGAACTGAATTCCAACCGCCAAGGGGGAAGATTTGGGATTCAATGCTTCCTGAAGCACCTGGTTAAGCTGAATGGTTCCTACCGTCCCCTTGTGCATGGGGCTAAGCACCTGAATATCCCTGACCGGGTCCAACCCAAAACGCTCCGGGATTTTTCGGCTGCATAGCTCAACAATCGTCTTCAGAACAGTTTCAGGCTGGTATTGTTCAATAAAATAAAATTCCGAAAGCTCTTCCGAATGTCGGTCCTTGTCCAGATTTGGAAGCTTACCCTCCCTGACCAGGTGGGCGTTTACGATAATAGGGCTCTTTTCAGCCTGGCGAAATATCTCTTTCAGTTCGAATGTCCGGATGACCCCGGATTGAATCAGGTCCGAAAGGATGTTTCCTGGTCCAACTGACGGAAGCTGAAACACATCCCCGACCAGAATCAGGGTGGCGGTCACCGGAATCGCCTTTAGCAGATGAAACATAAGCTGGGCATCCACCATTGAGGCTTCATCCACTATCATCACGTCCACATTTAGAGGATCGTCTTCATCTTTTTCAAAATCATTCTGCTCAAGATTATATCCCAGAAGCTTATGCAGAGTTGAGGCTTTTTTCCTGGCAACCTCGGAAAGACGTCTGGCTGCGCGACCAGTCGGTGCGGACAGGATGGTTTTATGCTGCAGGCGATCGCATATCGCAGCTATGGAACGGATCAGGGTGGTCTTTCCGGTTCCAGGCCCACCGGTGATGATGGCAATGTGATGCAGGAGAATCTCTTCCAGCACGGACTGCTGCTCTGAGGAAAGCTGAATGGCCAGACGCGCCAGAATTTCCCTGGTCATCTGCTCCTGATTGATATCCGGGGGTTTCACCGGAACCGTTAAAAATGCCTTGATCCGCTGGGCGATACCGGTTTCCGCCCGATGAAGCGCTGAAAGATAAAGCGCCAGATATCCACCCTGTTCGCTATCTTGTTCGCAGCCTTGATCTTCCATCGTTTCCTGCACCACATGACCTTCATCAGAGAGCTCATGCATGGCCGCAAATGCAGATTCAGAGTCAATGTCAAATAGTTTTGCGCATTTACGCCGGGCTTCATGACCCGTCATGAACATGTGGCCATCACCTGCCGCCTGTTCCAGCAGATGCAGAATACAGGCCCGAATTCTCTGCGGATCATCGGAAAGCGCGCCCTGTTGCTGCGCAATCCGGTCCGCGATATAAAATCCCATTCCCGGAAGATCACAGGCGATCTGGTAAGGATGATCCCTGAGGATATCGACGGCCGCCACGCCGTATTGTTTGAAAATACGGCCGCTGTAAGCCAGCGAAATGCCGTGTTTCTGGAGAAAAATCATCAGACAGCGAATCGCATGATGCGATTGCCAGGACTCTGCAATCTGTTTTGCAATGGCTTTGCCGACGCCCTTGACGTCGGTCAGTTTTTCAGGTTCAGATTCAATAACTACAAGTGTTTGATCCCCAAAATGGCGAACTAACCTGGAAATAGTTTTGGCGCCCAATCCCTTGATCACACCAGACTTAAGATATTTTCGGATGCCGTCAACCGTTGCTGGCAGCAGAACTTCAAATCGGATGATTTTTAGCTGCTGTCCGTAGCGGATATGCGTTTCCCAGGTACCGTCCAGCTTCAGAAATTCTCCGGCTGTAGGCGCCGGCATGAACCCGACAACCGTAATCGCGTTTTGGGCGCCTTTGGGACAAAATTTTGCGATGGTATAATGGTTTTCCGGATTGTAAAATGTAATGCGATCCAGGCAGCCTTCCAGATCGGTCAGGGACCCTTGGGGGGTTAGGCAGGATACCTTTTGGCCTGATTGAATTGAAGATAATCTTTTAATTGACAATTATCTAACCCCCCGATCATTCATGAAATGATCCATCTGGCGGCTTCAAGCAAATCAGCCACAACCGTATCTGGATAGACGTTGTCCATGGCCAGAGTATCCTGAGCAGTAATGCCCCCAGTTGGATCATTGGCGGTCTGAACCAAAATCGTTTTACCGCAGCCGGCAGCTTTTCCGCACAGAATATCTTTGGCTCTGTCGCCCACCATAATGGCATCGGAGAGATCAATGGCATATTTTTCATAAGCCTGCTGAATCAGTCCGGGTTTGGGCTTACGGCAGGAACAGCCTTCTTCAGGTGTGTGGGGGCAGAAAAAAATATCGGTGATTTTGCCGCCGTGGGATGCCACTGTTGATTTAAGCCGCTGGTGCATATCCTCCAATACTTCCGGCGCTATCCACTTGCGGTGGATGATGGACTGGTTGGTAATCAAAATGAGTGTGTAGCCTTTCCGGGTAAGGATTGTCAAGGCTTCGAGACTGTTTGGAAGGAAGATAAACTCTTCCCAGCACTTGATGTAATCCGAAGAATCCCGATTGATGACCCCATCTCTGTCCAGAAAAACAACTTGCTTCAGCAACACAACCTCCATTGTGGATTACGAATGATTATATACTGCGAACTGGCGTAATTTTACGTTTTTGATCCCCCACCCCACCCCTCCCCCGCTGGGAGAGGGAGTTTATGAAAATCGCAGATTATGCCCGATCGAAGTATATATATGTAATTCGTAGTTCTTATAGCCGCTTTTGAAGGCGGGCGACCGATTCGATGTGAAACGTATGGGGGAACATATCCACAGGCTGCGCTTCGATAACCTGATATGCGTCTTTCATCAACCCCAGATCCCTGGCCAGTGTTGCAGGATTGCAGGATACATAGACGATCCTCTCGGGCAGTATATCCAGAACCTGCTTTACGACACTTTTGTGCATACCGTCGCGCGGAGGGTCGATAATCATGACATCAGGCACAAGTGAGACCTCGGACAGACGATCCTTGATATCTCCCCGGTAAAACGTGCAGTTTGAGACGCCGTTTTTCAGGCAGTTTTTTTCAGCATTGGATACCGCAGCATCAACAAGTTCAAATCCGATAACCCTTCGGGCGGCTTTTGAGAGACAGATGGCAATGGTTCCGGTGCCGCAATACAGGTCGAAAACCGTTTCATCGCCGGTGAGTCCGGCATAAGCCATTACCGTGCGGTACAGGGTTTCCGCTCCTCTGCTGTTGGTCTGAAAGAATGAATTGGCGGATATGTCAAATTCAAACCCGCAGATGCGATCTGTCAACTGTGCGCTTCCGTAAAGCTGAATTTCATATTCCCCTGCAGATACAGCAGCTTTTTTAGCTGTAACATTGTTGACAACAGAAATGATCTGCGAATACTTGTTCTTCAACATATCCGCCAAAGGCTGCATTGCACCGCTGTTCTCCGCAGAGGTAATGATATTAACCATCCAGTGATCATGAGCCACGGAATGCCGAAGCATGACAAACCGCCAGAATCCATTGTGCGTCCGGGGACAGTACATCGGCATTTCCGATGATTGAATATACCGGCGTACATCACCCAATATGCGATTTCCCATGTCCGGTTGCAGCAGACAGGATTCGATATCCAGAACTTTATGAAAGACGCCCGGCACATGGAATCCCAAGGCGAAACAACTCCCAATATCAGGGTTTTCCATTTCACTTGGCAAACGCCACCTGCTGTCCGAACAGGTGAATTCCACTTTATTGCGATATCCGAAGCGCAGCTCGGAAGGAATTGTCGGATGGACCGTCGCCTCTTTAATCAATCCGATATGCGCCAGAGATTCCACAACATGCCGCCGTTTATACTCCAGTTGACGATCATAGTCCAGAAACTGCCATTTACACCCCCCGCAAACGCCGCTGTGGGGACAGGGTGCTGAAACCCGGTCCGCAGAAGGTTGAAGGAGTTCCACCATGCGGGCTTCGGCATAATTTTTCTTTTTTCGGGTAATAGCAATGCGAACCCTGTCTCCGGGAACCGCCTTATCCACAAAAACGGCAAACCCTTCGATGTGAACGATCCCCTTGCCGCCGTAAGCAACGCCGGATATGTCAACTTCAAACAACTGGTTTTTTCTAATATCCATATCAATGTCCATAGGGTGCAATCCAATATAGTGGCAAATTTCTGAAAGTGGCAAAGTGAAAAATAGCTCCCAGGACAAAACCAGCCAGCATCGAGACGAGCAATGCTAGTATGCGAACGTCCACCAAATGGGCATGGTTTTTTCAAGCGAAAGTTCAATCTCTTCCATTTCTGCAAGCTCCTAACAACAAGTTCAGCGGCGCGGCTTTTGGCATCCGTTGCAACTGAGGGTTAGGAGTTTTATGCAGCAAGAGCTTCCAATAATTGTTCTTGTTCTTTTGGAAAACCCAGAACCATAGAGAACTCAGAAAGTCTTCCCAGATCATCATCACGATAAGCATCGCAAGACTGATCGTAAACTGTTATAAACTGACTGCTACTTTTATACGAACTCAAATCATACCATCTTGTGAATATTTCATTCGCGATGATATGGCTGTTGGTTCTGGATGATAACGACTGAACCAAGGAAATGATATTCTTGCCTTGCACCTTAAAATCAACTTTTATGTCTTTATCATGCTTACCTTTCAAGGCTATGTCAGGTTCATAGTTCAGATGACTTACAGCCAAGAACTCTTCAATCTCTTCCTGAAATGTTCCGCTGATTGTCAGTCTTTGCGTAAAAACCAGATCGCTGATTCTTATACATGCCTGAGTCAGTCTTACAATCGGATTGTAAAATTGTGTAAAATCTTCAGGGGTAAGCTGTATTTCAAATTGTCCGTCTGAATTCGTTACCCTGAGAGACTGGCAAATATCATCAATAATTGTCCGTCTTTTTTTTGTTGCCCACAGACTGAATTGCATATCTGCAACATAGTCCGCTGTCTGCCCAAAATCCGAAAGAACATAATTGGTGAATAACTCATTAGTTTTTATCAGAAACAAATCAATATGCGAGCCGTTCGGATAAATAAACGGTGTTGCGATGCGTAAATCTCCGCATTGGATTACATCGCACTTTTTTACCAATGAAAAAGAGTTGACATATTCTTTAATACTTTCACAATTCAATATCATATCCGATACCTTTTTACCTACCAGGTTCAGCAAACATTCCCCTATGGTTTATTTCAGACTGGCTACAGATTATCTCCCATACCTGTTTAACATTTTTATCTTTCAAATCGTCTCTCTGTTCAGCGTATGGAAGATTTCGTCTCGGACAGCTTTCTTTCTGCAAAGAGTGTTTATGTGTACGACCATTTTCTTTATGAATAGTACTGTTAACCTCAACTCTGCATATGGGGCCTGTGCCACGAACATAAAAATTGAATTTTATTGACGGAATATTGGGTTTATACGTTCCGCTAAGCAATAAATCAATTCCCATTGAGTTATAAACTCTGATATTATCAAAAATTAATGTGTTTGAGTTCTCTCTTTTGAAAAAAATATCATCATTGATTTCTTTATCAGGCAGATCTCTTAATTTTTCGAAAGTCAATCTATTCATATTATTCCAATAATATCCTAACAATTGATTAGGAATTTGGCCGGGTGGGTTTACTGGCATATGCTTGCAACGAGTTATGCATTAGAATAAAATCATTGTGAACTGCCTCTGTGGCTATGAGTGATGAATTACAACCATTCATCTTTCAGTAATCAGTCAAGTATAACAGACCACTGTTCATTCCGAATATGGATGTTTGTAAATCAGCCGTGGAGATTCCATCATCACCGTTGTGTCGGGCGGAACAGACTCCGTAAGCCAGACATTGCCGCCTATGACAGATCGTTCCCCAATTACCGTAGCGCCTCCCAGAATGGTTGCTCCGGAGTAGATAATGACATCATCAGCAATACTGGGATGACGTTTTTTTCCCCTCAGTTTTTCTCCGGCATTTTGCGGAAGGGATAATGCCCCAAGGGTTACACCCTGATATATTCGGACATTGTTTCCGATCACAGTGGTTTCCCCAATTACAACCCCGGTGCCATGATCAATTACAAATCTTTCGCCGATTTTGGCTCCTGGATGAATATCGATTCCCGTGATACTATGGGCATGTTCGGTCATGATTCGGGGAAGCAGCGGAACATTTAACTCAAAAAGCTTGTTAGCGACCCGATAGACGCTGATGGCATATATCCCGGGATAGCTGAAAATGATTTCATCGTGGCTTTTGGCTGCTGGATCACCCTCATAAGCCGCACGAATATCGGTTGCCAGAATCTTTCGTATCGAAGGGATGGATTCCAGCACGGCCAGTGCGATTTCATATCCCCGGTCACCGCAATCGCTGCAGGATAGGTTATAGCGGAAGCAATCGTGCCGGATGCTATGGGTGATCTGCTCCGAGAGCATATCAAACAATGCAGTAACCGCCTGTCCCATGGTATATTTGAGACTGACCGGATCAATTTTTTCCCGACTGAAATACCCTGGAAAAAGGATTTCCCGAAGCTTATCAATTATATCAACCACATATCCTTCAGAAGGAATGGGATCGTAGTCAACGTGGGTAAAGCATTCCCTGTCATGGCAACTGTCAATAAGGGAATCCGCCAGTTCCGGAATGCGGCTACGATACCGCGTAAAAGATGCAGCATCGGTTTTACAGAAGTTTTCGTCGTCAATTTGAATTGTCATTTTTCAGTGTCTCCCTAAATCCACTGCTATTCCGCTACGGCAAAGGCTCCATCGTACCCGCCCGAAGCCAGCGTCTTTTCATACTGGATAGCCTGCTCCAGGCTTGAACATTTCGTAACCCTGACCCGATAAAAAATTTCCATGCCACTTTTGTACGACTGGATATGAGCATTCTGATAGGATTTATCCAGTTTAGCCTTCAGCTTCTCCGCATTGTTGCGGTCTGAAAAAGCTCCGACCTGAATTGTAAAATTTCCCTGATAATAAAAATCCGCCGAACTGGCACCGCTGTTGGCTGCCAAGGCGGTTGTTCCAACGGCAACCAATTCAACTGGAGCGGTGCCTGGCCCCAAAACGCCAAGTTTGGAGGCGCAGGCATAAGAAAGATCAATGACCCTTCCGGTGACAAAAGGACCCCTGTCGTTGATGCGAATCTCCATTTCCTTGTTGTTGTCTGTGTTTCGGACCCGGACAATTGTCCCCAAGGGAAGGGTCTTGTGAGCTGCAGACTCAGCATACATGTCGTAGATTTCGCCGCTGGATGTTTTTTTCCCATGAAAATCATCTCCATACCACGAGGCAATGCCAGACTGCTTGAACCCCCTGGCGTCCGGCAGGGGTTGATACCACTGCCCCAGGGCCTTATAGGGTTTGGGAGAGTATGGCGGAACTGTGGATGGCGGGCGGCTGGAAGACGGTACAGAGCGAGTACACCCATAGACACCCGCTATCAGAATCCATCCCAGAATTATCAGGCAGCAGAATCGTTTCATTTTTCAAGAGCCAGTTTGATAACATCCATCATTTTTTCAACAAAATAAAATTGAATGTCTTTTTTAATTTTTTTGGGAATCTCTTCCAGGTCTTTTTCATTCCATTTGGGCATAATGATGGTTTTGATTCCAGCCCGATGCGCGGCCAGTACTTTTTCCTTTACCCCGCCCACCGGCAGCACCTGACCTCTTAACGTAATTTCTCCTGTCATGGCCAAATCTTTTCGGATCGGCTTGTTGGTGAGCAGAGACGTCAGTGCGGTCAACATGGTAACGCCGGCGGATGGGCCATCTTTGGGGATTGCGCCCGCCGGGATATGAATGTGAATATCGTGATTTGCAAAATAGTCGTCTGCAATTCCCATTGAAACCGCATTGGAGCGGATAAAGCTTAAGGCTGCTGTGGCGGATTCCTTCATGACATCACCAAGTTGGCCGGTCAGGGTAAGATTTTTCCCACCCGTCATGGATGTTGCTTCAATAAAGAGAATATCTCCGCCATTGGGAGTCCATGCAAGACCAATGGCGACACCAGGCGTCGATACTCTGGCGCGGGTTTCAGTCTGCATCTTGACCGGACCCAGATATTTGGAAATATTGTTTAAATTAATGGTTGCAGCCGTGGCTTCTCCCTCAGCCACCTTACTGGCTACTCCCCGGCAGATCGTGGCGATTTCGCGCTCAAGATTCCTCAGGCCGGCCTCCCTGGTATAGCCGGAAATAATGTGCCGTATCGCCCCGCCGGAAAAAATAATATGCTCCACCGTCAGACCATGTGCTTTTCGCTGCCGTGGAATCAGATACCGGTTGGCGATTTTGATTTTCTCATCTTCCGTGTAGCCCAACAAATTAATGACTTCCATCCGGTCCCGCAGTGCAGGCGGAATAGTATCCAGTACATTGGCGGTAGTGATAAACATGACATTGGACAGATCAAAGGCCACGTCCAGATAATGATCCGAAAAGCTGAAGTTCTGTTCCGGATCCAACACTTCAAGGAGCGCAGAGGAAGGATCGCCCCTGAAGTCGCTGCCGACCTTATCGATTTCGTCCAGCATGAACACAGGATTATTAGCGCCTGCCCTGCGAATTCCCTGAATGATTCGGCCCGGAAGCGCCCCCACATACGTGCGGCGATGCCCGCGAATCTCCGCCTCATCCCGGACACCTCCCAAGGAAATGCGGTGAAACTTTCTTCCGAGTGCTTTGGCGATGGAGGTTCCCAGGGACGTCTTGCCGGTTCCGGGAGGACCGGCAAAGCATAAAATCGGACCTTTGGAATCGGGTTTCAGTTTTCTGACCGCCAGATATTCGAGGATACGGATTTTGGCTTTGTCCAGACCAAAATGGTCTTCATCCAGAACCTTTCTGGCCTTTTTAATATCAAGGTTATCCGTAGTGCTGTCATGCCATGGAAGGGCGGTCAACCAGTCCAGATAAGTGGACGATACGGTATATTCTGCGGATGAGGGGTGCATGCGCGATAACCGGCTAAGCTCACGCTCCGCCTCTTTGGCGGCTTCTTCAGGAAGATTTTTTTCCGCAATTTTTTTCCGGTAATCATCCAGCTCGACCGATGAATCGTCTTTTTCACCCAGTTCCTCCCGAATCGTCTTCAACTGCTGACGCAGATAGTATTCGCGCTGACTTTTATCAATGTCTCCCTTAACCTGGCTCTGAATCTTGTTGCCGAGTTCCAGGATTTCCAGTTGATGGTTGGCCATTCGTGTGACTTCTTTAAGCCGCTGATTGATATCAATCAATTCCAGAATTTTCTGCTTTTCGTCCGGCGTGGAATTGATGGTTGAAGTTATCATATCCGCCAGTGTGCCAGGATCTTGTATGGACTTGGCCATGGCTCCGATTTCGGGCGGCAGTCCGGGAGAAAGTTCGGCAATCCGGGAAAAAAGATTGATAATATTGGACATCAGGGCTTCGGTTTCTGTATCCTTGGTTTCTGTTTCAGGAATCATCTCAACCTTGGCCTGAAGGTAGGGTTTGCTGTTCATGAATTCAAGTATCTTGAAGCGGCTGAGTCCCTGAACCAGTAACTGGGCGCGATTATCCTGAGTTTTGGCCATTTTCAAAATCAAGGCGCTGGTTCCGAACATATACAGATCTTCTTCAGGACTGGCGCTTTCTTTGGCGATTTTTTTAGACACCACCAGTCCGATCAGGCGATCACTGGCCATTGCCTCATCAATCAGTTTCACGGATTCCCCCTGCATCACCATGAGGGGCAATACCATTTTGGGGAAAAGGGCGACATCAAATAACGGCAGGATGGGAAGGAGCTCCAATTTGTTTTCCGCAATGGTTTCCGCAGGCGATTGCTGTTCTGGCATGGGTACCTCCAAAGGAATATCTAAAATGATGACTGAATATATGTGGAATCCGCCACAGATTATTCATCTGATATGGGCATCTTGAACAGTCGAATCTGAAGGAAGCCATTCAAATATGATGCACTGACAATTTCCGGATCAATTGGTGACGGCAGAAAGAGAATTCTTTCAAAACACCCATATTGAATTTCAGCAAGCATGTATGTGGCATTTTCAATACGGGTGATTTCTGTCCGTTTTCCTTGAATCCGGACGGCTTTGCTGTTGATCTCCACTTCAATATCTTCTTTATCCACACCGGCGATTTCAGCGCGAATGATGATTTCTTCATGGGTTTCATAAATGTCCATCTGGGGATTCCAGGCGCGATCACACAGCGTGAAAATCGGGTTTAACGATCGAAACATGTCCTCTATGGATTTTTCAAAACTGGAGCTTACCGCGTCAAAATCACTTCCAAATTTAATTTTGATATATCCCGCTTTAGGGATATTTTCCGTTTCAGGGATATTTTCCATTTTCGGCTCCTGCAGTGTCAGTCGGTTAACTTTATGAATAAAGATTTTCAATTTATTGAAATCTAACACTGAAACAGCCGTTTGTAAAGACAGGTTTTTATTGACAGGCAGCGTTAATTTTCCTATAGCGTCCATAAAATATTGCAATCTGAAAGTGGAGACTCGACATGAAGCTGATCGACATTTACCCCATTGAAAAATGGACAGCGTTTGAAAAGAATATTCATGAAAAATCCGGGATGGATACCAATGTTTTCAATCCGGATGGCATACGCATCACAGAATACAAGGAATGGGTAAACCGGCTGTGTCCGGCTATCAAGTCAATCGACAAGGGCCAAAGTTATATATGCGCCATCGCCCACATGAACATTGCCGTTCAGGCCATGCAAACCCGAACGCCGGCAATTGAAGAATGCGATGCTGGGCTGATCAAACTGGTGGTTCCCATATTTATCGGAGACGAATTTGTGGGCGCTGTCGGCGCCTGCGGACTGTTGGCCGAAGACGGAGAAGTGGATGCTTTTCTGATCAACAAAACAACCGATATGAACGAAGATGTTATCCAAAATCTTTCCGAAGGTATTGGAACCATTTCCAGGCAAAAGGCGGAAGCGCTGGCTGAGTACATTCAGCAGGAGCTTTGCAACATGCTTTCGCCATCCGTTAGAGGAGATTGAAAGTGAATTCATCCATGAAACAGGTTATGGTGGTTGGCGGCGGCATTTCAGGACTTAGCGCCGCCGTTGATCTGGCGCGATTGGGTATAGCAGTTGAACTGGTTGAAAATTCTGGGTCGCTGGGCGGTCATGCAGCCCAGTTGTCCTGCAAGGCTACGGATCGCTGTGTTGCCTGCGGCGCCTGCGTCGTGGAAGAAAAGATTCGGCAAGCAACCAATGACGCCAACATTCGGGTACATCTGAATTCCAGCGTTGATAAGGTCAACCGAAGAAAACGTTTTGATGTCACCCTGAAGCAGGATCAGGAAATGCAGCATATCGAGGTGGATGCTGTCTTGATGGCTTCCGGATTCGCCCCCTTTCATCCCGCAAACAAACCTTACGGATATGGGCGGTTTGAAAATGTGATGACAACCCTGGAACTCGACCTGATGCTGCGTAAAAGCGGCGCCGTCAAACGGCCATCTGACGCGGCATTCCCCCGGAATATGGCCTTTATACAGTGTGTGGGAAGCAGGGACTCCAGCTTGGGTCATCTGTGGTGTTCAAAAATATGCTGCGGTGCGGCGCTTCGAATGGCAAGCTGTATTCAGAACCGCCAACCGGGAATGAAATCCACTTTTTTTTATATCGACGTTCAAAATTTCGGGAAGAATTTTCAAACTTATTATGCTGATATGCAGCAGCATATCCTGATCCGGTCCATTCCGGCCGACGTGTTGAAGACGGCGGACGACCGGCTGAAGCTGTCGTATTTTGATCCGGACACTCAGGCATATCAGGAATCCATTTTTGATATGGTGATCCTGTCCGTAGGGCTAACGCCTTCCGAATCCACCCGGAATCTGGCTGCCATACTGAACATAGACATGGATGGCTTTGCTTATGCACGGAAAACGCCCATCCCTCTTCCAGACGGTGTTTTTGCAGCGGGAGCTGCCCTTGAGCCAATGAGCATCGCCGAATCGGTTTTAAGCGCTGGAAAAGCCGCAAGCGATATCTTTCACTATATGAAATCGTAATCGTTCAGCCCTCCCCCCGGCCCCCTCCCG
>SERZ01000235.1_pt1 | contig 38729 bp, 29 predicted proteins | sample 3171461 | NCBI WGS metagenome assembly SERZ01 (sample SAMN06051861, study PRJNA518727) | freshwater metagenome | biome: subpolar coniferous forest; feature: holomictic lake; material: water; isolation source: holomictic Lake 227, 6 m depth | place: Canada: near Kenora, Ontario | collected... | reverse complement strand
CGTGGCCCCTGGTGGCGCAAAAGGACGGTTAATGTAGCAAAGCCTGCCCATCACTGTCAACGGGTATTTTGAAAAACCTTCGGAAATCGTTTTAAAACAAAAAAACTGCCGTCGGGCAGGTCGCTTCACACGCATCTCGCCCCTGTCTTTATTGGGCGATCTCTTCGTGCTGCTGTTTTATTTCTTCGTCGTCGTGCTTCTTTGTTCGCTTAGTTAAAAAGCGGGTCAACGCAAAAACAGCACCGATCAACATAACCGCCAAGATGACTTGCGCAACCCGACTCTCCAGATAAGGCAAAATATGAATTTTAATGAACGTGGCAGCCAACAAGAAAAGGTAAGCCTGGATTGCGGCAGCCAGCGAAAGAATACCCACGAAACGGCCAAAGGGATATCTCATGCTGCCGACAGAAATATAGACCAGCATTCGCACACCTGGTACGAAGCGGGCGATGAACGATGCCCACGCAGCATGATTGCCGTATTTCTCTTTTATATAGTCAATACGCTCCATCTCCGCAAGCCGATACCGGATTAGCACTTGAATCGCGAAGCGACCGATCGAATAGAGGACAATATCCGCAACAACGGCCCCGATTGTCATCGAGGCAAACGTCAGCCACCAGTTGGAAATATGTCCAGCGGCAAACATCACCACAACGGCGCATCGCGCAGGATCCTCAAGACAGCCCGTAAACACAATAATGACAAGCGCCTGAAGCCATGGGTTACTGGTGAGCAGTTCGCAAAACCTGATAAACATCTCTTCCATAATATCTATTCCTGTTTCACGTTTCCGCTTCGCCTTGATTGTCCGGCTCGGTCTCCACATCCCCCAACAGGTTCTGCGCTTCCAACTCCGGAATGGTTTCAACGTGCTTCAGCGCACGACTCATCTTTCGCGTGCGGACACCCGCGTCTTCGATCACCTTGTCTGCTTCATTCAGCTTCTTTTGAAGCCGTTCGAATACATCGCCAAATTTCACAAACTCCGTCTTGACCGCGGCCAGCACTTGCCAGACTTCGCTGCTACGCTTCTCAATGGCCAGCGTCCTGAAGCCCATCTGCAGGCTATTCAACATCGCCATCAAGGTCGTCGGTCCCGATACGTTCACGCGATAGAGCCGCTGAAGATCATCCACCAAGCCCGGACGCCGTAACACTTCTGCATAGAGTCCCTCTGTCGGCAGAAAGAGAATTCCGAAATCAGTCGTGAATGGCGGGAATAGGTACTTGTCGCGGATGTCTTTAGCTGAATCGCGGATGCGCCTTTCCAGCGCCTTAAGCGCTGCCTCGAGGGCCTCTTTGTCGCTGATCTCCGCAGCCGCCTGTACGCGTTCATAATCTTCCTTGGGGAACTTGGCGTCAATCGGCAACCAGACGGGGGCAGTATCGTTTCGCCCGGGCAGGCGGATCGCATATTCCACAACCTCTGATGCGTTAGGATTTACCCTGACGTTCGCCGCATATTGGTCGGGTGTAAAAATTTGTTCGAGTATCGCGCCAAGCTGATATTCTCCCCAGGTGCCACGGCTCTTGACGTTGGTCAGCAAACTCTTCAAATCCCCAACACCTGTTGCCAACTGCTGCATTTCTCCAAGCCCTCGAGCAACATCTTCCAGTCGCTTGCTGACCATTTCAAAGCTTTCGCCCAAGCGCTTCTCAAGGGTCTCGTGTAATTTTTCGTCCACCGTCTTGCGCATCTCTTCAAGCCGCATAGCATTGTCAGCCCGAACTTTTTCAAGTTCGCCTGTCACGGATTGGCGAATGCTTTCAAGACGCGCATGCACAGTTTCAATCAAGCGCTCATGGTTATGGGTTTGCTCTTGGCGCTGCAAGACTGAGGTCTCGGTGATGGAACGACGTACAGCATCCATGCGAGCGCCAACCTCCTCGCGTAAGCCACGTGATTCTGATGCGGCTTGATTTCGGCTTCGCTCAAATTCCTCCCGCATCTGCACTTCTGCCTGCTGGGTACCGGCACTCTTAAAAAACGCCTGCCAAACAACCAACACAAGGAGTGCAGTTCCTAGCAGGGCACTATAAACAATGATTATTTCAAAGGAGGTCATACGTAATGGGTGATGATTATCGCATAGTCGCATCAATACATTCAATCCAAATTTCTCATTGCGAAACAAGAGTATTTTCGATATTCTTATGCCTTTTCTCTTCGAAAGATAAGAAGTCGGCTTCGCGATGATGGGTCAAGAAGGACGACACAGAAAGGCACTATGAAGCATTATAAAGTTGGTTTGGTTGGTATTGGCGCTGTGGGCACGGAGATGGTCAAGGTCTTGCGTCAGCGTAATTTCCCGGCCAGTGAGATCCGTATTCTTGCCACACGCGAACGAGATGAAGAGGTTGCCGGCGAGACCTTTCACGTGTTGGAGACAAAGGCCGAATCTTTTAATGGGCTTGACATTGTCCTGTTCGCAGGCACGGAAGGCTCGAAGGGCGCATCGAAGATGTGGGGCTGGGAAGCTGTAAAACGTGGCGCGGTCGTGATTGACAACGGTGACGATTTTCGCATGGATGATCGCGTGCCGCTCGTGATTCCTGAAATCAATCCCGAAGCACTCGATCAGCACCAGGGCTTTATTGCAAATCCAAATTGTTCGACGATTATCACGCTGATGGGTATTGCGCCCTTGCATCGTACGAACCCACTGAAGCACATCACGGCTGTCACCTTCCAATCCGTCAGCGGAACCGGCCGTTCCGCTATCGATGAACTCGATGCACAGATCCGTGCTTATGCGGCAGGTTCGCACACACCCGCTTCGTCTCGCGTAGCAGATGCGCCCAAGGCATATCCTCACCAAATCGCATTCAACGTCCTACCACAGATCGGCAGTGCGAAGAAGGAGATGCCAGGCTTCACAACAGAAGAAGCTAAGATGACTTTTGAGTCTCGCAAGATTCTTGGCGTACCCGACCTTCAAATTGGATGTACCTGCGTGCGCGTGCCAGTCTTTTATGCGCACAGCGTGGCCATTCATGCGCAATTCACCCATCCGTTTACGTCCGAGGAAGTTCGCGAAATCATCAGGAAGGCCCCTGGCGTGAAGCTCATTGACGACCTTTCTGCAAGTCAGTATCCACTACCTCTCGACATCCAACATGGCGATGACGTGGGCGTAGGCCGCATCCGCATCGATTCCAGCCGCGAGAACGGCATGGCCTTGTGGTGCTGCGGAGACAACATCCGCAAGGGCGCTGCTCAGAATGCCGTCCAAATTGCGGAAGAGATGATCAAGCGTGGCCTGATTTAAGTTCAGGGCAAATCGCCTTGAGCTGTTTGCTTTTCCACTGGGAGGGAAAGCCTTTGCATTGCGCAGGTTTTACAGGCTGAATACGGCAAGTGTTGTCGTCCTGAATAAAAATACAACCCCTGTCCGGGCGCTCAATCAACGAAATATTTTTGCGATTGCCCGTGAAGATTGTGTACTGCTCGGTAAACGCATAAATATCCAGGTCGAGGAACGTGGCGATATTCTCTGCCTCGCCAGACTCAAGCGCAACATACCCTGGTACGCGGCAGCAAGAGCCGCAGCGCTGGCAGGCAAAGGTTGGGGTCATGCTGTTCATCTTTTTTTTGAATATCCAATCATGAACACGGAATGATCAATATCCATCGGAAATGCGGCCTTTCCCTTGGAAATTGGATATTCCTTGTTGGATATTGATTATTCAAACGCTTCTAGCCCCTACTGATGATCCCAGCTACCACATCCTTACTGGCCGGCACGATATCGACGCGCGAAGGTAACAGCATAATCGCGTCAAGGATCGGATGATGCGCAAGATCCTGCCCTGTCGCACGAATAATGGCCTCACTGAATTTTGCAGGATGCGCGGTCGCCAGACAGATCATTGGGACGCCCGCTTTTATATGTCCTTCTGCGACAGCAACGCCAACTGCAGTATGGGGATCGAGCAGATAGTGATGCTCTTCCCAATATTTTTTAATGGTCGCCAGCGTCATAGCGGTATCCCCGCGCCCAGCAGCGAAGCAGGCATGATCTTTGACTCCCGTCTTCAGTGCTCCTGTCTGCTTAAATTCGGACATCCACTCTTTCAGAATAGCTGCTGCGGTCTTCGCCTGGCCAGGGGATCTCTGCGCCTTGTCGGCAGCGAGGTAATAAAGATAGCGCTCAAAGTTACTGGCGACCTGAATATCCATCGAGGGGCTTAAGGTCGGCGCGACGTCGCCCAAGTTATAGGCGCCCGTCTTAAAATAGCGCGCCAGAATGTCGTTTTCGTTTGACGCCAACACCAGCTTATCCATCGGCAAGCCCATTCGATAGGCGACATACCCCGCAAAAATATCACCAAAATTTCCAGTCGGCACCGAGAAGCTGACCCGCTCTGCGCCTGTCTTTTCCTGTACCCGGAAGGCCGCATAAAAATAGTAGACGATTTGCGCGAGCACGCGCGCCCAGTTGATCGAGTTGACCGCGCCCAGCTTATGCGCATCACGGAAGGCTAGGTCATTGAAAAGCTCCTTTACGATGTTCTGTGCATCGTCGAACGTGCCTTCTATCGCCAGATTGCGAACATTCGCATCGAGCACCGTAGTCATCTGCTTTTCCTGGACGGGGCTCACGCGTCCGTGCGGATGCATCACAAAGATGCGAATGCGTTCACGACCGCGCACACCATAAATTGCCGCGCTCCCCGTATCTCCACTCGTTGCGGCAACAATGTTCATCTCGCCGTTTGTCTGTGCAAGAATATATTCAAACAAATTTCCTAGGAACTGAAGTGCGACATCCTTGAAGGCCAAGGTGGGGCCGTGAAATAATTCCAACAGATGAATCGAACCCACCGGGACGACTGGCGTCACGTCCGGATGACGAAAGGACGCATAACTCTTGCGAATCAGTTCTCGCAGTGTATCTTTTGGAATATCATCCGCAAAGAGCGACATGATTTCATACGCTAAATCCTGATAAGAAAGCGTACGCCAGGAAGAAAGTTTTGAAGAGACGTCGGGTATCGTCTCTGGCAAAAAGAGTCCGCCATCACGTGCAAGGCCTGTGAGAATGGTCTCTGTAAAACGCAGCGGTGCGCTGTCGCCCCGTGTAGAAACATAGTTCATAACGATTCACTCATCCGTGCCCACGCGCTTAATCCACCACTCCAGGCATCAACTGCTTGGTAAGCTCCGCGTCTGCCTCAAACGCTTGCGTAGCCTTGGTGGCGATTTGCTTTGCGCGCTCAACAGCTGTAGGGACATCTCGATAGTACATCCACAAACAAAGAGCCGCCCCGACTTCAAGGCGCGTCCGTTCCCGCATACGCATCGCCTTTGTCAGCTCAGAATTAAATATCAGCGCATTAAACAGCTCATTGACAATTTCCATACGGGTATTGAAAATGTCCGCCCAGGCTATTTTCTTGCTGTTCACTGTCAGCGTTTTCATGTCGGCTTCCTCAATCACCCAGCCCTTCGGCGATTTATATCCTTGAGCCTTACCAATAATATGCTTGATCACCTCTTCAACGCGCCGCACACGTTCCTTCGAAATTTCGAGGGCCTCCTGTCCGCCTTGTGTCGACAATTCAGAGGAGATCAGACTCAGGTTACGCGTGGCATCGCGGAATCGAAGCGCCTTCAACAACGCAATATTAGACGCTTCCACGTCGGCGATCTTATTACAATCCGCTTTTATTTTAAGCGCCAAATCCTCCGCTTCCTTGCGCTTCGCTGCTTCTTCCGCTTCACGTTTTTGAATTTTTACCTTTTCGATCTCTTCTTGATGCTTGATCGCGACCAGCGAAGCAACATCTACACGGACACTGTCTAACGTTTTCTTCAGTCCGCTGACATTGCGCGCCACGTCCGTTAGCTCTTTGGTATAACCCATGGTCTTCACTTTTTCAACAAGGGAATTCGCCACATTCTGCATGTCCTTGACCTTCTCAGGGGCTGTTAGTTTTTCTGCCCGCAGCGACATTTTTTCGATCTCGGCGAGCATGGCATTGGCCAGCAATAGAGCATACTTCACCCGGTACGCCTCCATATACATTCCACGTACTGTCTTGATCACAGGATATTTTTTATTACTTTCCTCATCCCCGACATCCGCAAAAACGGGTGCCCTGAATTTCTTCTTCCCGCCGGACTTATCTTTATCGTCTTTCAGGACAACCTGCATCACATTTGTAATCGCCGAAATCGCATTTGTTGCCACGAGGGATGCATTGGTAACCGCCGGAATCGCATTCGTTGCCGTTAGGGATGCATTCGTAACCGCCTGGGATACATTCGTAACCGCTTGGGGTGCATTCTTAATGGCCAGAGGCGCATTCGTAACCGCGAGGGGCGCATTCGTAACCGCCTGAACAGGAGGTTGTTCCTCATCCTCTCCAAACGTCGGCACGGTATACTCCGGCGCTGGCGGTGGTAGCCGACTACTGGCCTCTTCCCCCATCACAGCGACGACCGCCTCTTTTGCCTCGTTCGCATACTTAAGGGCTTGCGGTTCACTCTCCTTAATATAATTGACAAACTTACGCGCTTCGGTCATCGCCTTAACAATGGAGGCCTTCGCGACTTCCTGCCGCTTAACAATGGAGGCATTTTCAAGTTTCTTTTGGTTAGCCCCGATTTGTGCAATCACCAGCATGATACTGACCACAATCAAGGAAATGGCCACGACAACGCCAGCAGCCAGCAGACAAACCATTTTCCAGAACTTGCGCTTTTGTGCATCACTTTCAGTCGGCGCCTCTTCGGGCTTCTCTAGGGGAACCGATTCTTCTTTCTCACGTTTTGAGAATATGAGTCTCGGCTTTTCTTTTCTCGGTGGCGCGGCCTGATTTGCTTGCTGATCAATCTCCGCCGTCGGCGTTTTTGGGCGTTTAGCCTTGATCATAATTTTTCTGCCAGAAACAGCCAAATTGACAGGTCCCGCCTTGGACAGATAACGGCGTATATCACTCAGCAAGGATCCATACGTTGGGAAACGTTGGCTGGGCTCTCGAGCCATCATACGCAAAATAATATCATCCACCTCTTCCGGAACAACACTACCCCGCAAATCACGCAACGGGATTGGATCGGCTATAAAGCGCGCTTTGACAACAGCCGTAATGTCCGTGCCATCAAACGGGGGAACCCCTGCAATCGCATGATATAATGTCGCACCTAGGCTGTAAATGTCCGAACGGAAATCCGCAGGCTGTTTTTTAACCTTCTCTGGCGGAATATAAAAAGGCGTTCCCCAAATCTCAGCACTTTGGGAGCTGTTGATCGCCGCCAAGCCGAAGTCAAGTAACTTTGCATTCTTGTCATTATCAAACAGGATGTTCTCGGGCTTCACATCGCCGTGAACAAGCCCAGCTTCAGCAGCTTCCCTAAGACCTTCAGCAATCTGCAAACCCACATGAAAAACAACGGCTGGATCGAGCGGCCCCTGTTCAGCCATCATGCGGTCAAGGCTTCCCCCCGAAAGCAGTTCCATCACGATGTAAGGCTGCCCCAAGGCCTGGCCGAACGAATAGATCTGCGCAATGTTCGGATGATTTAACTTCGCGGCAGCCTGGGCTTCGCGCTGAAAATTTTCAATAAATGAGGGGTCTGAACCCAAACGCTTCTGCATCACCTTAATGGCGACTTCTCGGTTTAACGCTTCATCCCGCGCACGATAAACACCCCCCATCCCTCCCATGCCCAGAACTTGGAGCAACAGAAAGGGTCCAAACTGAGCAGGAACTACAAATTCAAATCTGCAAGCCGCACACGTAATGTCTGAAAAGGGTTTCCGATCAGCCACATTTACGACTGCTCCGCACTTTGGACATGCTGTCGATAATACAGGTTCGGTATCTATCTGGATCTCACTGTTCACTTCCATACGGTCATCCTGCTACGATTGGTCACCCACCAATAACGGTTGTAAATTTAGCTTTTTACTTTACCACAAATTCAGACGCGGATGCAAGCGCGATCATTCGTAATTCCACCGTGCTTTGGCCCCCAAAATCATTACGTTGCAATTCAAACAACAGATTGCAGGGTCCTGGATTTTCCTTCAGTTTTTCCGCAAGATTTCCGCGTCTAAACCAAACGCCGCGAACTGATTTTCCGTCGGGTAATTGGAGAATCGCTTGAAGGTGTTCTTTTTCTTGCCCCATAGCCGAAATCGTTTTGAAGAGAATCCCCTTTAGCCCCCAACGTGGGGTCGGGTTGCCTTCCCCAAAAGGCGCAAGTTGTTGCTGGAATGCGTAAAAGGTCAACGAGAGCTCTTCGGGGGTCAGCCACCCGTCACATGTTAAAGCACAATGCGTTGCTGACATGCCTTGATGCTGCTCGTCGCAAACCGCCTTAAACCGTTCGCGAAAGGCCTCTAGGCAACCCTTCTTCAAGGTCAACCCTGCCGCACGCGCATGTCCTCCAAACCCCTCCAGTAGATCCTTTACGTGTTTCAACGCTCCGGTTGCATGATACCCCTCGCCAGCACGGATTGAGCCCCGACCCGATCCATCTTTTTCCACAGCAATCACCGCTGCGGGAAGTCCTGTCATTTCACTTAACCGCGCCGCCACAATGCCAATCACGCCAGGATGCCATCCGTCGGCGACAGCACCCGCGGCAACAACTGCACCCGAAATCGTCTCCAATGTACCCTCCAAACCACATTGAATCCGAGCCGCCGTCATCATCCGTTTTTCAACGCTCATCCGTTCTGCGTTCAACGCATTCAATTCTGCGGCCAATTGCGCGGCACGGTCTTTATCCGACGTGGTCAGTAATTCATACGCCGCCATTGCAGTGCCCATACGCCCGGCGGCATTAATACGTGGCCCCAACAAAAAGGAGAAGGTGAAGGCGGAAACGTCTTCCCTTCCATGCTGCGCCGCACGACTGAACAAGGCCGTCAACCCCACACCCGCACGTTTCCAGTTCCGGATCGCGCTGGACACGAGTGTGCGGTTTTCGCCTGTCAGCGACACGACGTCTGCAACCGTCGCCAATCCGACCGCTGGCAATAAATCGCCTCCCATGGGCACTCCCGTATACCAACCCTCGGCACGGCCTTTATCAACCAAGGCATGCACCAGCTTGAAAGCAATGCCTGCCCCGCATAACGCTTCAGCCCCCGGCGAATGTGCCACCCGCGGATTCACAATAACCGCGGCCGGCGGCAATGTCGCGCCCGGCTCATGATGATCGGTGATGATGACCTCCATGCCGCGCTGCATTAACCAAGTCACCTCCGCTACCGACGTGATACCACAGTCAACGGTGATGAAGAGCGGAGGCGTGCCACCCGCCGAATCGAGACGCTCTGACAAACAGCGTTCCAGCGCTTTTAAGGTAAGGCCGTAGCCTTCGGGATCGCGCAAAGGAAGAAAAGGACTCACGTCTGCACCTAATCGTTGTAACGCTTTCACCAGGGTCGCTGTGGCAACTACGCCATCCACATCGAAATCACCATAAACAATAATACGCGTTTTCGCATGGATAGCCGCCCAAATCCGATCCACCGCTTCTCGAATGCACGGAAAGTCAAAAGGCTTCCCGAGACCGTTCGCGAGGTCTGGATTCAAAAAGTGGTGTGCGCGCTCGGCACTGACGTATCCGCGCGAGACCAAGAGGCGTGCAATGGGAGGAGGCAGAAGAAGTTCCCGCGCCAATGTCCGAGCAGTTTCTTCGTCGCATTCAGTTTCTAGCCAGCGTGTATACATAGTGTGTTAACGTTCTTCGCTATTCCGTCGTGACTCGGTCTTTTCACGCTCCTCTGCCAGCGGGTCTGTAAACTTGCTCTTGTCGATGTGGTCCATGCCCGGCAAGGGACGCATAGAATCGCCCTTCTTGGATGTCAATACGACCTTCAGAAAAGAGGCCACGATAAATAAGGCACAGATTCCACCTAGCCAGTAACCTGCGGAGATCAGCCGATTACGTATATTCTCTTTGGATATCAGCTCGTTTTTTATCTCGTCCAATTCTGACCGCGCAAAGCATTTCGGATGCGTGATCAAAAACCCTTCGATCGCTTGAATCGCTGCCACGCGATTTTTAGACGTTGCCTGACGCAAGCCACGTAATCGCTCAACGTCTAATTCTTCTTTTTCGCGCACCTCTCGTTCTCGCTTCCTAGCACGTGCATCCTCGCGAATTGTTTGTGCGTCCGCTAAACTTTTTTTGGCTCTCGCCAAATCAGTTCTCTTCGAAAAATCAGCCAACACGGCTTCGAACAACACGATCCGCTGATCATTGTCTTTTTCAGCAAAGGCTTGAGACACCTGCTTTTCAAAACGCTGGGTCTCTTGGCAAACGGCCAAAATTTCCGTCAGTAACCGATTATAGTTGTCTTGTACCAATGGACTCAACTTGAATTGCTTCCCAGTCCCCATGCAGTCCGAGCAGGCCGTCAGCATGCTGCGCGTGCCATTGCAACGCGGACAGGTGCTTCCCTTGCAGGAGGGACAACTCACCTCACGCCTCCCTTTCCCCGCACAAGCAGAACAGACTGGGTACTGTTCTGCCACAGAAACGGTCACGAGTCCTTTGCCTTCTGGATACGTTGATTCCAACAGTTGCACGGCCCGCATGAACTGATTGGTGTTCCCCTGCTTGATCAGCGACAGCGCGCACAAGGCCATTGCACGACTACGCACTGCGGTGGGCTCGCACTCGTTCCGCATGAGCACTTGCATGCCCTGCATGGCATAAACATCCCAAGGTGTTTTTTGAAGCGTCGCGCATAACGCCTCTTGACTGGCGATGGTCGCCCAAACCTGCCCAGCACAGACCGACAGGAGACCTAACAATAGGATCATTTTCTTCATCGCTTTTTCCTTATCTGCTTCCCCAACCATTCACGATTTCATCAAAGGTCGGCATCTTCTGGGGCGACTTGATCATGCGGGTCAATCGTGCATACAAGGCTTGCGCCAGCTCAGGTCGTCCTTGCTTGACAGCCAGCCGGAGGGCTGATGTGAGATACCGCATCACAATGAGTTCCTGATGCGACGTGGGCGTCTTTTCCCACGCCGCAAGCAAGCCGTCTGCGGCACGGGTTGCCAAAGCCAGATTCGGGGCTGCCCGCCACTGCTTTGTCGCAACCGAGCCCGCGAATTTCCCTCGGAACACACTCACCATTAAAGCCTGATTCACGGCGCGTTCACACAAGGCCAGCTCTGTTCCGCTTGCACACGCAAGCCCTTGTGACGACCAGTAAAGCGCATGGGTCTCCGCCATGCGCCAGTCTACAAATCCATACCGTTTTTCGAGCGCAATCATCTGATCCAGGTTCAGGCTCATCGCGGCCAGCGCACCCCGGTTCTCTTCTGAAACGCGGACCGTTCCGTTGCTGTTCACACAGGAGGACAGGCTTTCCAGCAAGCGGACCTTGTAAAAGAGATGCGCGGAATCGAGGACTTCACCGATCTTGTGTTGGTACATCCAAGCCAATTCGCGATAGAGCCGGGCGTCCTGCGGATTAAACCGCAGGGCTTCGTCGCGCAATAAAGCAATGCCGTTCTGAACCCAGCGCCAACGATCTTCCGGACGGTTCATCATCACACTGATGTTGTACGCCAGATTCCACGCATTGAAAACCCACCCTTCGGAGGCCTTTGGATCGAGCATCGTGATCCAGTTTGCCAATTGCACAAGCTCCAAATAACGGCCTTCCATTTGCAGCCGGCTCACGCGGAACCAAAGCGCCTCAGCCACCAGCCCGCGAAAACCGCCCAGCCCAACCATGACGACATTCAAGACTGGCGGTATTTGGGCACCGGCGGTTACGCCAGCGCCCGATACCTGCGCAGCACGCCGCTGCATCAGCCGACGGCTTTGCCAGGAACAGGCGAGGCAAAGTGCGAGCAAGAGGAGCAGGAGGCCGTATTGTTTCGACTTACGCATCATTTTTATCAGGGGTCAGAATATCCAATATCCAACACGGAATGATCAATAACCATCGGAAATGCGGCATCTCCCTTGGATATTGGACATTCCTTGTTGGATATTGGCTATTCATTTCTTCTCTTCCACGCACCAGAGGGTTGACTTTGACCGGATGTAGATGCGCTTGCCAACAAAGGCGGGCGTAGCATTCACAGCTTCGCCCATCGGAAGAACTGCGAGTTCTTTTCCTTCCCGGTCAGCCGTATAGATGCGAAACACGCCTTTTTCGCGGTCTGCCACATAGAGTTTCCCGCCTACGATAACAGGCGACATGTAAAAGCCATTTTCATTTTCCTTAGCCCAGACACGCTTGCCATTCGCCATATCGTGACAGGCGACATCTCCAGCGTCTGTCACAAAAAAGACAAGGCCGTTGAACATCACGGGGCTCGCCACATCCGGCAATGAGCCGTCGTCCCATAGCCAGAGCTGCTTGGGGGGCCCATCGGGTTGCATCTTGAACGCGATCATGCGTGAAAAGGCGTTTGCCGCGACCCACGTGTCGCCATCGCAGGTGAGAGACGGTGCGACTTCGCCTCCGACGGCATCAACACCCCAAAGTTTTTTGCCTGTAGCCATTTCAAGTCCCCACGTCTGATGGGCTGCATGCACAATGACTTGCGGCTTATCACAGGCTGTTATCACAAGCGGTGTCGCCCAAGCCATCCCCACATTCGCGCGGGCCGTCTCCCATAAGGTCTTACCGGTCTGCTTGTTGATCGCCAGAATCTTGGAATGTTTGTCGTGATCCCACTGAACGAGCAACATTTGTCCGCAATAGACCAACGAGGAGCCGTGGCCATACGAATTATCCGGACGCCCCAAGTAAACACTCCATGCAATTTTCCCCGCGTGATCCAGCGCAACGAGGTCGCCCGTCCCGAAGATAGCATAGACCTTTGTTTCATCGCAAGCTGGCGATGAAGCCGCAAAGCCCGTATCATCACTCGGCTCGGGGAGCGGCACGCCCTTTGTTTCGCCGTCCGGAATCGAAACATCCCACAGACGCTCGCCCGTCTCGGTGTTGTAGGCCATCACGCGGCGCGCGGTTGTGTTACCCGTGGTCAAAAAGAGACGTTCACCCCAGACAGCCGGACTGCTCGCGCCCTTAAAATCTAATTTTTGTTTCCATTTGATGTTCGTCCCAGCTTCCACATTCCAGATGGCTGGGGGTGTTGCCAAGGTTCCCACGCCATTCATCAACGGACCGCGAAGGAAGGGCCATTGCTTATCCATGGCCGGTTGTTGCGTACCTTTACGGCAGGGACACACATTCTCCTCGCCAGGCTTGAGCGCGGGATTTTTTAATCGTTGTCGCAAGGCCGTATCTGCGGACGGCGGACGGCGACTCGCCGCACGTATTTCCATCACTGTTGCCACCAACAATAACGCGATGCTGGCGCCGATGACCCCAACAACAGACCGCCGGTCTGTGCGCGTCGGATCGCTCTCCATCAGGCCGCGCGGATCTGGAATCAGCAGGCTCATCCGCCAGGCCAGCCCAAAAAATCCAGCAGTCATCAGTAAGCCGATGACCAATAGGAGCATGCCCCCCTGACGGAAGGTGAAGCCACTGAAATAGGCGCGACGCGCCAACAAATCCATCTGCCGCGCAAAGGCAATCGTCTGTTCGTCCTGCGCAGATGCGCGCCCCTTGGCCAGCGCTTGCGCCAATACATCGGAACGAACCGTATCCGTCACGTCGGTGCGCATCCAGTCTGTCGCCAACAACACCGCCACCGTCAAACTGAAGACCAGTGCCACGAAACCAATTCCGCGCGCACATTGTCGTAAGGTCCAATATTTCTTGTTTGTCTCTTGTGTCAGCATAGTGCCTCTACATTAAAAATTGGAATACTGGAATGATGGAATCTTGGAATATCCGCCTTTGCGATGCCTACGGCGGACAGGCTGGAAGAAGGTGCCTTCGGAAGAGACGAGCGCCTGCTCGTCCAAGGCACGCAGACGCGTGCCCCTCCCAGTGCCGGCATGCCGTCTCTCTCCCACCATTCCATCATTCCCATATTCCAACATTCCATTATTCCAGCCCTCTGCAAAAAACTCGCGCGAGCATTTTCCACGCTTCGTTGGTCAGCCGCTCTGGACGTTCCTGCATTTCGATGCCCGCCTGCGAAAAGAGCATGGTCAGCACGTCGTCCGAGTGGCTCATGGGCGGCGGTGCCTTCCTGAAGATGGCTCCCATCTGTTTCCTGCGATGCATAAAAGCTTCGCGCGTCAAGATCTCGAACCAGTGTTGCTCGTCTACGGTCAATGCACAGGGATGCCAATCCAGTCGGACCACGGTTGAGCCGACTTCTGGACGTGGCCAAAAGCAGGAGGCTTTCACATCCCGAACACGCGTGACATCATAATGAAGTTGCAGCCAGACGCCTGACTGGCCGCGCGCGTCATCTTGCGGACCCGCCACGAAGCGCTCGGCGACTTCGGTCTGAACGAGAACAATAAACCGCTTTGGCGCAAGTGGATGCCGCGCATAATCCAGCAAAATGCGCGTACCGACTGAATAGGGTAGATTAGAGACACAGGCATCAAAGCCAGCTTCATCGCTATCCCGGCTTCGCAGCAGTTCATCCAAATCTACGTCCAGCGCATCGGCTTGCAAAACGTCTAACCGTTCCGGATTTCCCAGCGCCTCCGCAAGACGCGACGCGAGACGTGAATCCTTTTCAATGGCTAAAACCGAGGCCCCCGTCGCCAGCATGGCCTCTGTCAAGACACCCAGACCGGACCCGATTTCGAGTATGCGCTGTCCAGCGCAAACCCCTGAAGCGGCAAGGATGGCATCCAATACATTACGGTCGATGAGAAAATTCTGCCCCAATGTACGGTTTGGATGGAAACCGTTTTCAATGCACCATGATTTGACTTGTGATGGCGACGTGAGATTCACAGTCCCCCCACATTTATTTCTGCGCTGACGGCAGTTCGAAGACGCGAATATACGCATCCTTCCGCAGACGCGTGACCCACTCTTTATACAACTTCTCCGCCTTTGCGATCTTGAGGCGGCTCTCCGCATACTGCTGCGCTTCCTCAAAGGTCAGCAGACGTACATCCTGTTGGTCATCTTTGCGCACGATATACCCATACGCACCGAGTTCGATCAAGGACGACGTCTCGCCGGGTTTGAGTTTCGTAAGCGCCTCTACCAATTCTTTACGGAAAACATCTTCGGGATTCACCTTGCCCCACGAACCGCCCGCCGAAGCCTTAGCATCCTTGGAATACAGTTTCGCCAACTCAGCGAAAGCCTTGCCTTCCTTTAACGCAGCCTGAATCTTCGTTGCACGCGACACGACTGATTCCCCAGTCTCGGTCTCAGGCGGATCCAGCACAATCATGCTCACCGAAACCGCCGCCTCGGTACGATACCGATTCTTGTTCGCCTCATATTCCGCGCGCACTTCCGTGGGGGTGACATTGATGCGCTTCTCAACGTTCTGGAAACGCATGGCACTCAGCATCATATCTTCTTCCAACGTCTGGCGCCACTCCTCCTTCGTGATCTTGCGATCCGCCAACACAACATTCAGCTTCGCTTCGTCGCCCTCAAAATTGTTCGCAATAATTTCACGGACGCGCGCAGCAATAGCCCAGGGCTGAAGCTGAACTTTAGACTTTTTCGCAGCATCAAGGATCAAGCGACGATCAATCATCGCGATCAACGCGACTTGATACATACCCCGCAAACGCTCCTCGCGCTCGGCGATCGGAACATGGTCAATCGGCGACCGCCGCACCTCGCCCATCACCTCCGCAATCGTAATCTTTGCTTCATTCACATACGCCGCCACACCGTCCAGCAAACGCGTCGAACGCTTGGGGGTTTCTTGGGCGAAAGACGTGCAAAATGAAAAGTGGAAAGTCAAAAATGAAAAAGTCAAAAGTGCAACGCGACGACTATTTTTGATGGTTTGAATTTTAAAACTGCTCATAAGCTTCCTTTATTATGAAATAAGGTATTTACTTTACCGCTTTTGATGCGGATATTCAACTGCGAAAGGCATGATTTCGGAAGAAATCGAGAGAAATCGAGAGAAACCGAGCGAAATCGAGAGAAGTCGGATACACTCGTAAGAAATCGTGGCGGGGCCTTCCGATCGACTTCGCTCGACCTCTTACGATTTCTCTCGCCTTCTCCCCGACTTCGCTCGATTTCCCCCGAGTTCTTACGACTTCCCCCGGCACTCCACAACCCCTTTGCACATTGGGTAGTCGCCACACCCCCAGAAGGCGCGGTTGTCGGCCTTGGTCTTGCGCAGGCGCATGGCGCCGCCACAGGCTGGACATTTCGGAGCCTCTCCCTCGGCGCCCGTCACGGTCTTGACGCGGGCCTCGCTTCGAACCTCGCTCATGCGCTCTTTAAAACCGCCATGCTCTGCAAATTCCTCGGCCAGCCGGTTTTTGTAGCCATGCATCATCGTGAGCGTCCGTGTAAGAAGGAGTAACAACGCATTCGCTCGGACAAGACTGCTCTCATGTCTCAGCCAGGGTTCAAATTTCGCAAGCTGTTTCAAAATATGAAGACCACACCCGTGGTTGACATCATTCCCGTACTCGGCGGGGTCCAGTCGCGTGCTCAGAATTTTCTGGGCCTCTTCATCGGCCATGGCCCAAGGTGCCTGCCCATTCTTCATGAGCCATTTGTTGTAATCGTCTCTTAACTCGCAGAGACTCGCTAATGCCACATTGATCAGGTCGATTCCAGAAGCGGAAGAGGTTGTCAGGCGTTCCGATCCCTCGGCGAGGTTACGACATCCCGACCGGGCCGCGTGGTTCATCTGGCCAAAGGTCCTACCACCCGGATCGTTCTTGAAATTTAGGAAGTCATCGCAAAAGCGATCGGTCCCCAGTTCGACGATGTTAGCCAAGATATAGACATCCATCCAGCGGTAGCCGGAGGACTTACCAAAGATATTCATACGACCCTTTCTTTTTTATTATTACAAAAGAAGTCGTGAGAAGTCGGACGATATCGAGAGAAACCGACCCTGGTTTCTTTCCCGACCTATTCCGACTGCTTCCGATTTCTTTCGGACTCTTACGACCTCATGCGACTGCTTCCGACTGCCCACGAATTCTTACGATTTCGTTCGGCCTCTCCCGATTTCTCCCGCGAGCCCTTTAATTATCGAGCTGCTTGAAGAAGAGGATCTTTTGTTCGTGGTAACCCTTCGTGCCTCTTACTGCCGAATTGTCATACCAGGAACCAGCCAGACCACCGGGATTATTATCAGGCGTGGACCCTTTAGGATAGGGATCACGCCAGACCACCGCAACGGCGCGCCCGCCTGCGAGCGAACGCATATCGGCAAAAGAGATGGGGGCAACCGCTTCAGCCTGGAAGACATAGAGAAACAACTGTTGACGGTCCGACATCGAATCCAAGGAGAAAGCAAACATCATCTTGCGGTCGATCTCATACACAGGCGCTTGGGCAACAAACCCGCCTGTGAAAATTGTTTGGCGTGCCTCTTTTTCGCTTGAATACCACCCCATACACGCAGCCGTACCATAAAAATCAGCGGATGTTCTTTGGAACGTCGTATTCAATCCGACAACCCGGACTTGGTTGGTAAAAATGTTAGCCCATTTCCCTGCAAAGTCAGTCCATCCCGTCTTCAGTGTTCCCTCAGTAAAGTTTTGTTTGGGCAGGGTACTTCCGCCATTGGCGATATTAAAATTGTACGGGATACGATCAATTGCGCATTCGATGATCGGTCCGATAGTCGTCAACGGATTGACGCGCACATTCGCATTGAGAGGCAAATTGCCTTCCGTATCCAATGCCATATAAAAGTTGTCATAGACTTTATCCTGTAGCTTGTCCCCATGATCATAGAGGCGTATCGTGCGGAAGAAGGCATCGCTGTCATCAACTTTCGGGTCTATCCCTTTTTTGTCACGAAAATTGAGCGATGCCGTAGCCTTACTCGGATCAAAATTGTAGGGACGGATCAGGAAGCCGAGTTCACCGATGGACTGAAGTTTCTCAGCCCCAGAAGAGGACAGGAAAATGTCCGCGTCGCGTCCATCCTTGCCCAGCAAATCCTTAGTAATCTTATGCATCACATCATCATTCTTGTCAGACTCGGCGGAGTTGTTCAACCAGTTGATCACATAGTGGTTAAAGCGCGGATCAGGGCATTCAAGGCTGTCCCAGAGGTAATCGATCTTACCCACAGCGGTGATATCCACCTCTTTTGTCTGAAAATAGAGTTTCGACTTCGGAATAGTTTCTTCTGGCAAAGGAGATTCGGGAACCGAATCATAAATGACTGCCCCTCTCTGAACCTTGATTGATGTCAACACCAGCGCCACATTGATCTTTTTAGTGAGGTCAAAACCGTTAAACATCTTCCCCTCACTGTCTGCCATTTTGATCGGCGTTGTGGGGATGTTGATAATCGGCCGAATCCACTGATAACATTTACCTTGGACAACCTGAGCATCGCCAACACCATCGCTGACAGGCGGATTGATGGGCGCAGTCCCTGTAAATGGAATATCAACAGGAGCAGGCAGCTGTGCAATCCGGCAGGTTAAATTGGGCTCCCGCGCCTCCTTGTCAACACGGATAAACCCCTCGACGTTCAAGGTATAGGGGTTGATACGGTCTCTCACATTCTTGAAGGGGAAGCAGACCCGAACCTGAAGCCCTAATAATAAAGCATTAGGATCTGAAATCACATTTAAGTTGTAGGTAAGGGTTTCCTTTGGCGGAGTACCTTGTGTCTCGGAAGTAGTAGTAATAGTCGGGACCATAATATCAACAAGTCTAACCTGACAAATCATGGGAGCCAATTTGGAGGAGGGCGCGTCAAGACGGCTAACGCCGACACTGTCAGGCGAGAGATAGTCGACCAGCGTCGTTTCAAAAATTTTCTGTTGTCTATTGAAGTTCCCTTGTTCCTCTGGAAACATCTCCATGATTTTCTTATAAAAAACAGGGTTGATCGATGTTGAACCCCTCATATAAGGCGGATTGAGCGTCACATTGCACGCTGTACTGCGGGCCGGCGGTGCCTTGGCAAAACCATCCGTCACCAGCAGATGATTATATGAATCATTAAAGCCCGCATTTCTTCCATCTTTTAAAAACTGAATGTATGGACTGTCTGATGGACCTCCAAAGAAATTCTGGTTAGCCGCAGCCATGCAGGCATAAAAATCCTGCATCGTCGCATAATGAACGTCATTGCTCGCTTGAATACTAAATAGGACATCCTTGGGTGGCTCAAAAAGATTCGCCACACTAACCAGATTTGATAGGCTTCGCCCGCCGGACGAGCAACTGTTTATATTGAACATATCCGAGAGGTTCACGCACATATAGGCATAACGTCCCACATAACTCTTATTATCGGAACTCCGCCCAGTATTATTCGCAATGTCCACCGAGCTCTCGATCGGCATACTCATCCGGCGCCACTCCACGGAACCTGCAGAGACAACACGTGCATTATTGACAAGGGATGCGGGAAAGAAACTAAGTGCTTCCAGCGACAACACACGCGCCTGCTCCTGCTCCGGCGTATTAGACCTGGAGGCGAAGATACGACCGTTCGTCCAGTGCCTCGGAAACTTGGTCGGAAGGTCATCAGGAGTGATAGGAATCTCCCCGGGATACGTATAACGCGCGCCACGCAAGTCCGCGTCCACTTCGTCCATGGCTCGAAACAGGGAGGATTCCAGTAGATGACGGGCCGTAATCGAATGACGATAATTCGAGGAAGCCTGGCGTTCGACACGCATGTAGATGCAAAACGACACGGCACTAATGATCATAAAGGTCAGGAACCCCAACACCACCAACAGGGCGGATCCTTTTTCTTCTGTCTTAATAAAGAAATTCATGTTCTTTTACCTTGCCTTTCAAATGACCTTGTTGACCTGACTGACCTTATTGACCTCATTGACCCTGTTGACAAATGCCATAACTTCAATAGGGTCAATCTTGTCAATCAGGTCCGCGTTGCAACTACTGCGGAAGCCTGTTGCGATTCGGGAAGGTGATTGCTGCTGAAAACTGGTCTTTCAAGTCCTGCTGCGGACGCGCGGAAAAACGGATTTTGTAGGGCATACCCCACGGGTCGCGAAAGGCGCCATTCACCATCTGAGCATTCAAAAACACAACCTTGTTTTGGCCTTCTCCCAACAACTCTTTTAGGGTCGATTGCGTCGCTTCAATCTCGCCACCGCCTGCCGGCAGATCTGTTGGCCAGCCGTCATACGCAGCCTCATACGCGAGCCAAGCGCCGATCAACTGACGAACCTCGGCGTTTGCCTTGGTCACTTTCGCCTGACCCTTTGCCCGCGCTACGCCGGTCGCGGCAGTTGCCATCAAGAGGCCCAACATGCCAATGACCACCAGCATCTCAACGAGGGTAAAACCTCTGTTCATGTGCTTCATCCCTACTCCTTTATTGCGACCACCCATCCACCTTCGCGGATACGGCTACGGTGGACATAGTGGTCGCAATGATGAGATTAAAAACCTTTGTAAAATAACGCAATAAGGAACAAGCGTATTCGCTTCGCGTAATAACGCAATTCTCCTTACTCCACCCACGTCTTGATGTCATCCCGGCTACGAATATCCTCCGCTGATTTGCCCAAAGTTCTGTCAGGGCCGCCAGAACCAGCGCCGACATCAAAGCTCCGTACCCCTTCTGAATTAACTCCCGCACTGACGGTCACGTACGCGGGAAACTTAGTTCCTGACGCACTATTACCCTTTTCATCATACGCTTTAATTCCCGTTAACTGCACTTGCGCACCATTCAAGTTGGGGTTGACAATGGCGCCATCCTGAGGCGTCCCTATGCTAAAACCACCGGTGCCCACCGCCAAAAATGTAGTCACCGATCGTTGGCCGTTACCGCTGTATTTTACCAACGTAATCGCCCGCCGCGGTGCCTGCCCGCTGCGCGCATCGTCGTCATTATCAAATCCCGTACCCGTTAACGTGTAGAAAGAAAGTGTCGAACCATTGAAGTTCTGATCTTCCACTTTCGGCATTTTCCTGTTGCCCAAAAAGAGAGTCTGCGGCAGAGAACCCTGGTCAATCGCGGCGCTGGCGTCGCGCTGCATTGAACCGAAAAGTGCGCGCACTTGCTGATAGGTGTCCGCGCGTTGCTTACCCGTGCGCCACGCAAAACTAGTCTGCTGGAACAGCATACCCAGCATCATGACCATCATCATCATGATGGTCGAAGCTACCAAGACTTCGATCATTGAGAAACCGCTTCTATTACGCTTCATATTCATTGCTCCTGTTGTACGGGCGACCGATCGGTCGCCCCTACGGAATTCCTTGAAAACGCGCTTCGGCATAATACGAGGGCTGCCCTTCCAGGCGTTTAATTCGCTCAGTCGACGTCATTTTGGACGTATCCATATCCAAGGAGCGCACCATAATGCCCATGATGCGGGCGGACGGCCCTTGCGCCATCACGCAATACATCGCAAATGTCTGATTTCGCGTATGCTGGAATCCGGAAAGCTGGTTGCCATTATAGTTGTTCACGGCGGTCTGCAAAGCCGTCAAGACAAAGGGGGGGATGCTGTCGCCTATGTTCTTTTCTGTTCCGGCGGCAGCGCCCGCCATATTATAGGTGTTGGCCCAGGAGTTCCACTCGCTCCAGGTCACATTCGTACTACTGGCCGCTGAAACAGCGACATTCAGGATATAATCGGCAAACATGGATTGCTTCAAATCCGCCTGACTCTGGATGCTCTCGCGCAAGCCGAGCGGATAGAGCGCCGCCATACTCAGCACGCCTATGGCCAGTACAAAGACCGCCATGTTCACTTCAATCAGCGAAAAGCCTGAACGTTTCATATTCACACTCCTGATAGGAGGGCAGACACTGTGCCTGCCCTGCCTAGTCCAAATTAATAGTCTTTCCACCCGTGACATTGCCCGTGGCATCCACGGCAATCGTTGCGATCATCTTTCCATCTTGAGCCATAATTGAAATGCTCGCTGTCTTTGCGCGGCCATCCGGATAGAACATCACATTAATCTGGGATTTATCATCCGCCCCGAGTTCGCGGAAGAAGACATTCTTCGGGAAAACTCCGGGCGGAGACACGTCGATGCCATATAAATCGCCAATTTGCCATCCCGCATTATCCACGCCTCCCGGAGCCTTTGTGAAGCACCACAACAATTCTGGCATCTGGAAGTTTTCACCCGAGAGCCCCGCTATCACCTCGTCGCTATAGGTTCCCGGTGCCACCGTCACGCCCACGTCTGTCCAGCCCGTGCGTGATAAATTATACAACCGACGTGAACCAAACGAAAAGGCGGAAGTGCCGGTTCCAAAAATTTTATCCAGTGGCGTAAATTCATCGCCGATCTTACCATTTGCAATACTGGTGACCCGCCCCAGTGCCTTGCACACCACATACGTCGGGGAAACCGTCTTGAGCTCAGACGAATTGGCTTCACTTTTGACATTATAACAGATCAACGCTGTCCGTGTGCCGTCAATGCAGGCGCGTTGCCGCGCCTGAGACAGTGAAGCCATGAGATTGGAGACCGCACGGCGACGCGCCATCCCGCGTACTGCCGAAAAATAGCCCGTGATGGCCATGGTGGCCAGAATACCCATGATGGCCATCACGGCCAGCAATTCCATGAGCGAAAACCCGCGCTTGTTCTTTTTTTTCATCGTTTTCACGTTTTCCATTCTCTTTCCACTCTCGCGCTTTAAAATAAGGCAATTCTCATTAATCACTACGGCCCACACTGACCGTATCCAACGACAGATTGAACGTCACCTTAAAATACTTGAAGATATTTCCATCTGAAGGATCTGGATAGCCAATGGGGAAATCGGACTTCCCTGAGAATTTACTCATGGCTACGCGCAAGGGAAGAACGCCCAGTCCAGGAACCTTCGTAAACAATGCAGAAGAGTCAAGGTAGACCTTTGTACGGTCAACGAGCAAAGGGCCGAAGACCTTCGCATTGTCCTCATGGAAGATGACCGTGGTGCTCGTGCCCAGCGGATCCAAGGCCAACGGCCAGCATTGCTCGGCCGCCCGATAATTGACCAGCGCCATCTTCAAAGCCACGCACGTGGAGTCGATCCGCTTCTCTTTGGCTTGCTTAATAGACTTCATCGCAGCACCCGTCGCCAATGTCGCGATAATCGCCATCACCGCCATCACCAGCATCAACTCTACCAAGGTAAAGCCTTTTCTCATGTGCTCCTTCCTTATTGCGACCACGCAGTGGTCGCAATGAAGAGATTAAAAAACATTATTTTCCGCCACCCACCCAGCTCTGCCGATTCTCGCTTGCCTTCTTGGCGCCTGTACTTCCATCGGCCTTGCCATTAGGACCGCATGACCAGACAATGGCTGATGCGCGGATAACGCTGCCGACACCTGGAATGGCTCCCAGCTGTGAATCACTGCTGTCAATCTTACCGTCTAAATTGATGTCAACGCGAAACTGCAAGATATGCTTCAACAGGTCAGCCGACGGCAAGGAGCCTAATGAGGCGGTCGTCTTAGGAATGCCCCGAATCATGCGCTGCCCCCAGGGCGAGAATAAGCCGAAACGTTCCGGACTGTTCTGATTGATGGTTACAATCCCAGCCGCGGTGATATTGACCGTGGACACGTCGAGCAGTTTCGCTTGTTTCAATACCTTACATACCTCGTTGTTCACAACGCCACCGCTATTCAGCACTTCGTCCGGCCATGTACCTTCGCGTTGAATGTAAATCGACAAGGCAGTCGCTACGTTTGAGACCAACTCCTGAGACCGCGACTGCCAGGCAGTATTTTGTACATACTTGAACGCACCCGTCAGCATGGCGATCAGTACACCCACAATCCCCATCACCACCAGCATTTCAACAAGGGTGAAGCCTCTCTGCAATCTCTTCTTCATTAAATGCCTTTCCATGCGGGCTTGATGTATCAAGCCCCTACAACTGCATCTTGCCGCCCACAATGTCATCCTTTGTCCACGTCTGTGCTTTCAACTTTATGTACAGGGTATCCGTACTGGGGATCCACGGAGGATAGGTCAGCCCGTCCGGACCCGCAGACCATATTTTAAAGCTTTGATAAGGTGGCGCGGAGTGGTAGAAGAATTCATGCCCCCAGCCGTCAGTAATCGTAGTAAAGGCCAAGGCAACAGCGGGGCCGCCCTGCATTTGACGAATAGCCAGACGATTTCCGCCGCCCTCATCACCATTGATATTAACACCCAAGACGCTTCCCGCAAAGGAACGCAGAATACCTTCGAAGCAGGGTAACCAGCGAAGACACGCTTCATTTTCAAGCAGTCGCTGTTTTTCCAGATTCTGCATTAAACTCAATATATCCTTGTTAGAATTGCCTGAGCTCCGACTTGCAACGTTATTATTCATCCATTGGGCCCTCTGGTAAACATCCACCAACGGAGCTTTACCATTATTTTTAGGATACCCAACAACTTCAACGCGTGGCAAGAGAAAGGACATGAGTCCAAACTTGAATGCCTTATATTTGTTCCAGTCGTCCTCCGTGGGACTTAAACTGCCAACCGCAGTATTCACGCTGATCACATTGGCTGGATAGAACAGAAGGGGAACCTTGGAATCCATCCACGTCGGTGTCGGATATTCAAACCCCACAGGCTGCGCGCAGGCCGCAGCCTGTGCGCTCGCTTGAGTTCCACCGGCTATCGACTTGCCGTCTGACTCTCCAAACTGACCCGATCCAGACGGGTCCGGGTTGCCATAGAGCGGCACCGCTGGATACATACCGTAAGCGGAGTAATAACCCGAGAGCGCATTTTGCAACCGCTCCATGCGGGCAATGGTCACAGCGCGCGCCTTGGAGTCCGCCGCAACCTGCATTAATTTGAATGTCGTTCCGACGAGGATACCGATGATCGCGATCACGATCATCAACTCAATCAAGGTAAATCCGTTATGCTTGTTCATGGCTTGCACCTCCTATAACTTCAAAAGAATTGCCTTATTGCGTGATTGCCTTATTGCCTTATTGAAAATTCAACGTTGGACGTTCGATGTTTTGTATTCATTCGTGCCTTTCGCGTCATTCGGATGCCACAAAAGTTACTTCTTCGTTCGTTCCACTCACTCCCGTTTACGCTTGAGAACCCAACGTCTCGATAATCTTAATCATCGGCATGAACATCGCCACGACGATGGTTCCGACGATCACGGACAAGAGCATAATCATGATCGGCTCGATGACGGAGGTCAACCCCGCCACTGCATTATCCACTTCGTCGTCATAGGTATCCGCAACACGCGTCAACATGTCAGCCAACGCTCCAGTCTCTTCACCCACTTCCACCATGGAAATCACCATGGGCGGGAAAACCTTGCTTTGCGCCAGCGGATTGGTCATGCTTTCGCCTTCCTTCACCGCATCATGCACGCTCTGAATCGCACGGGAGATCACGGCGTTACCCGAGGTGTCCCGCACAATGTCCAGCGCCTGCAACACCGGCACACCCGAGGAGAGCAACGTGCCCAGCGTACGCGTCATACGCGCAATGGCTGTACGTCGCACCAAGGAACCAAAGGCCGGCATCTTCAACTTACAAACATCGACGACATACTCGCCGGTCTTCGTTTTCTTAAAAATCGTAAAGAGAAAGACAAAGCCCGCAATACCGCCCAGCACGATAAGACCGTTGTTCATCACGAAGTTACTCGCGCCCATCACAAACTCTGTAATCGGCGGCAAGGGCTTGTCGCCCAAGAGATCTCTAAAAATATCCCTGAACTTCGGGATCACCGCGACCAACAGGAAGCCCGTAATACCGCAGGCCGCCAGCAACACGATGATCGGATAAATCATCGCGCCCTTGACCTTGTTTTTAATTTTTTCGGCCTTTTCTGCAAATTCGGCCAGACGGTTCAAGACCACTTCCAGCACGCCACCCGCTTCACCGGCTTTCACCATGTTGATGTAGAGGTGATTGAAAATCTTCGGATAGCTCTCCAGCGATTCAGAGAAGGTGCTTCCGCTTTCCACGGCCTCGCACATGCCGGTCAAGGCTTCGCGCAACGTCGGATTAGGCGTCTGACGCTCCAACACGTGCAGTCCGCGTAACAACGGCAAGCCCGCATCCACCAACGTAGCAAGCTGTCGCGTCAACACCGTCAAGTCCTTCTGCTTCACACGCGCACGCAAAAACTTGGGCAACTTGATATTGATGTCCATCGACTTTTTCTTGGGCGCAGGTTTCTTGGCACCAGCAGGAGCCTGATTCTTCGATGCTCCAGCGCCGCCTGTCGAAGCGGAAGTATCACCGCCCGCCGCGCCGATCGCCGTTGGGAATAAACCCTGACTACGAATTTTAGCAATGGCTTGCGCTTGATTGGGCGCTTCAAGGGATCCACGTGTCTCCACGCCAGCCGGATCAACCGCTACATAAGCAAATTTAGGCATACTAAAATCTCCACTGCACAGTACTATCGTTCATCACACTTTTCGTTTATAACGCAGTATGAATCTTACCATTTGCCCACACCTGCCACAATCAAAATATTAGCGCAGTGAGAGGGACCCGAAGCATTCGGGGAGGTGGAAGTTGAGCACGGAGACCGGCGACCAAGCCATCCAGTGCGGGTGGGAGGTGCTGTCGCCACATTTATAGACGTTTCCGCGCCATTCGTTTTCCGGTTTGAGGCCGGTATAATACTCGAAGAGCGCGAAGGGAATGCGAACTCGCAATGACCAGTCCTCAGCTCGCTCGGGTTCGACAACCCGAGGCAAGGAGGTTTGAATCTGGACCTGCTTGCCCCAGGCAACATCTACGCGTGTAAACTTGGCAAAACCCCCGGGAACCCGTGTCGGGTCTTCGATATAGGTCAACAGAAGCGTCCCGCCCGCATTGATTTCAAAGTTAAAGTAGCCCTTGCCCTTGACGGGCTGAACAAAAAATTCCACGCAACTGTCCGTATAGACTGGCCCCTGGTATTCGGTTTGTACCGACCGGACATACGCATCCTTGACGCAAAACTTTAGATAAAGCACCGCGCCATCGTGCAACACCTGAAAGCGCGTCTCCGGATGATGCGTGCTCGATTCAGGCCGAACACACTCAACCCGCCCCTCCTCGGCACAAGAAAAATCGATGACGTTAAGGGGTGCGGGGTTTATTTTGTTGATTGTGTAGTGCATCATATTTGATCGAGAACTTACGAATACTTTCATTAGCATGGCGGGGTTATAAGCCTTGCTGGGCGAATAGGCGTCCCCGCCTGTTCTCTGGCGGCAAGGAAAGCCGCCAGCAATATAAACTACGCTTCGCTGTACAGGCGGGGACGCCTATACGCCCAGAACTTCGCCATTCGATGCGATGCAGTTACTCCTCAGTTTGTTCCCGGCCACACCATTCGAACCGTCACACCATGCGCCTTGGCTAGGGCTTCGCACGCATCATGCTCGGGTGACCGCGTGATGACCTCGCCTTTGTAAATGCCGAGCTTCACCGGAACCTCTCCGTAGGGCGTTTGCACGTGCTCAAAACGACGCTCCAACATTTCGCGTTGCACTGGATAATATCGAATGCCGAAGGTGGTCGTGCCTTTAAACATCCGTTCCCGTAAACACGCGGCGCGTTCTTCCGGTGCCAGCACACTGAATAAAATTCCTGCACGCCCTTTTTTCATCACGATGGGTGTCTGCCATACATCCAAAGCGCCCAGCTCTAACAACTCCGGCACCAGCGAAGCAATCCACTCCGGATTACAATCATCTAAATTAGCCTCTAGGACCAGCAGGGCTTGATCGGAGGTCAGAGGGCGGAGGGCGGAGGGCGAAGGCGCCATCAGCGTAGCGCGTAGCACATTCGGACGATGGTTCAAGGTGCGCTGACCGAATCCAAAGCCGTTCTTTTCAATCACGGTCTCCTCGGGCACCTGCTCCAGGGTCCGCGTCCAGACGCTCAAAAGCGCGGCAGCGGTCGGCGTGACCAGCTCGAAGGGCTCGTCCGTCTGGATGACCCGCATCCCTGCCAGTAACTCTTGCGTAGCGGGTGCTGGATTAGGCATTTCGCCATGGGCGCAAGAAATTGTGCCGACACCTGCCGGAAGCGGACCGCAGGAGATCCCGCAAATTCCTAACTGTTCCAATGCAAGGCACGCGCCAACAATATCCGCGATTGAATCCCAGGCACCCACTTCATGGAAATGAACTGTCTCGAGTGTCTTATTATGAATTTTGGCCTCGGCCTCAGCCAAAGCTCTAAAAACCGCAATCGCCCGCATCCGCGTCACCTCAGAAAGCGGCGACGTTGTCAGCATCGACTCAATCTCCTTCAACCCGCGATGATGATGCTCCGCATGATGATGCGCATCCAGCCACTCTCCACTTTTAACTTTTAACTGCTTGTCCGCCGTAGCTTCAGCGAAGGTGGATTCACTTTTCACTTCTACCCTGACCCTCACACCATTCAAGCCTGAGGCGGATGCTGCTTCGCACTGCAGATGAATAGGTTCAGGGAAAAAGGCATTCAAGGTCTTCTCAATCGCGTGCAGGTCCGCACCCATCGCGGCCAATGCCGAGAGTATCATATCCCCGCTCGCCCCACCCACGCTGTCAAAACGAATGTATTTTTTCATGGCAATAGCTTCTTCCAGACGCGCAGGAGCTCAGACATACCCCAGGCTTGCGCACCACAGCCACGCGCCAGATGTGGCGCATCGCCGTCGCAAATTTCAGGCGTATGGCAGAAACAACCTCCATTAATTAATTCAACCGAGGAGCTCAGCAAGGAGAGTCCCATATCCCGTGCCTCTTCGCCATACACGGTGTAGAGGGCTTCAACATACTGCGGGAAGGGCCATGTCCAAGCCGTGCCGTTGTGATATGCTGGTTTGCGGCGGGTATCCTCGTCTCCTTCGTAACGACCCTTATACGGACGATGCGGGTCATTCAGCACTACGCCGTCACGCAAGACAGACATATCCGTCTTGACGGGACGATCCGCCAGGCTCCGAATCGCACCCGGTACTAACAAACATTCACAGGCGCGCACAATGGCCCGTTCCATCATGCGATCGTGCAATGCGTCGAGCGTCACCGCCAGCAACTGATTCGGCCGGAGCGCATCTTCCTGCTCGGCCTCTTTTGCGGTCACGCCAGACGTTGCGCGTAAACAGTCTGCCAGCCACCCCTCGGGCGTGACAAAATAGCGGCGCAAAGAATCCGTCGCTCGCTCCGCAAGTGTGATCCAAGAGAGGTCGATCTTATGAGCAACAAGACGCAAGGCGGCAATCCACAAGGCCTGAATATCAACCGGATACCCTTCTCGCGGCGTCGCCGCTGGATAATTCGTGTCCATCCAGGTGTAATGCGGTGGGCTGTAAATTAATGCGCTATCCGTATCCATACGGATGCCATTGGATGTGCCATCGCGATAATGCGATACGATAGACAGCAAGACGTCACTCAAAGACCGCGACCCGCAGTTCAGATTTAACACGCGCTCATCATCGCCCAAGGCGGTCATCAACTCGCCAGCGGCCACGCACAGCCACAGCGGTGCATCGGAGGTCTCGCGATTGCCATCGTCTTCGCCGCGAATCATGTTCGGGAGGGTCCCGTTCTTTTCAAAACGGGCAAACTCCTTCAAAATATTTATCGCAACGTCATGATTACCTGCGGCAATCAAACCGCGCAATGCAATCAAGGTATCGCGTCCCCAGTCCAGAAACCACGGATAACCCGCAATGACGGTACTCAACGTGTCCCGTTTGACCACATAAAGCGCCAGCGCATCGGCAACACCCTCCGCCAGTGGCAAGTGCCGACTCGTCGCGGGCTTTTCCGCTGCGCCATGCGACGGGGCATGGAGAGAGGCCTGTGTCCAGGCATCGTTACTCCAGGCGGCAACCGTGGAAACTTCGCCACCTTTGAGCGGCAGTTCAAACCAGCCCGGACTGAAGAGATCGCCGGCCGCATCCAGTCCGCGCGCTTGCTCTTCTGGATGTGGAACTCCATAGAGCCATTCATGCCCCGCCAAAAAATGACCGCGAGAGACATTCATGGCGAGCGAGACCCGTTCAGCGGGTGAGAAGGTAAAGCCTTTTGCATTCGCCTGCATCGCGCCCGGCCATGTTGTCTCTACCCCATTAAACGCCTTCGTGGTCTGATGAAAACTCCGCCACTCCATGTCTGGACGCAAAATGATGGAAATGTCATCCTGAGCCTTTAGCGCTTCTCCATGAACATGGCGCATAATGACCAAGTTCACGCGGTTTGCATGCTTCTCCATTTCAAGACGGAAGGAGATGGGTACCCACTGTCCCATACCGCACGGCACCGTGAAAAACCATTCAGCAAAGCGTCCCGCTGGATCGGCATCAAAATGGGTCAGGCAGGTCTTATTAATCTCCTGCGAGTAGCCACGATAGTTCAGCCATGCCCGGCAGCGTGTCCAGAAAATCATCTTGTCCACCGGCACGTTCGGATGGGGATTCACCGCAAGCAGGCAGTCATATTGGCTGCGGATGTCGCCCCAAGCCATGCGCACCTGCGCCATGGCGCCGGATCCATTGGAGAGGACTGCGTAGACGCCATCCATATCGCGAACCTGACGGCCTGTCAGGCGCGTGATCATGCTCGCGTGATCCCCCGGGGGCAAAATCAGTACCGTTGAGCGATCACGCTGAATGCCTTTGGGCGTATAAACTGCGGTGTGTAGCGTACGACGTTGCGTTGAGGCACCCTCTCCTGTATAGGGAGGGACCAAAAGGAATGCACCCCAGCGCCCGTCATCCATCTGCACGGCGGTTTCCATGCAGACCGTCCGTTCTCCCTCTTTTAATGTCGCAGAAAACGCATAAGGTGCGCGCACAAGAAGCAACTGGCCTTGCGGGATCATCACATGACGGCGCGTGTCTTCCGGCCATGTCCACGAGGCACATCGCGGCATACCGTGTTTCGTGGAAGAGCAGAATTGGACGGGATTCGCCGTCATCGCGATACCCTGTTCGTCGGGGTCGATCTCCTGAGCAAGAGCTTCCGCAGAAGACTCCGTCAAGGCGAGGCAAACCTTTACCGCCATGAGATTGCGCCGGCGCATCGCCAGAGCAAGCGGTTCACTCACCGATGGATCGGCCATCGCGGTATTCACATGTTCAAGATCACCTGCATCATGCGTCAAGCAGACAGCCTGTCCCGGGCGTAACACCAGGGATGCGGTATGCAAGAGATGCGTTTCGCCGGTCAGCACATCCCAGGCGCTTCCCAGGTGAAAAGCCCCCTTGTCCCAATGTGCCGTCATATGATGATGGCAATCGAAATTCACAAGCACGAGGAGCGAGGCGCCCTGCTTCGGATCGATCTCGCGCAGGACTGCAATAAAAGCGCCGGCTCCCTGCTGAATCAGGCGCAAGCGCGATGTCGGGCCAAAAGCGGGATGAAGAGAGAGCAACGTCGTGAGACGAAAAATCTCTTCAATCTGATGATGTTCGGCCGACCAGTTCAGCGCGGCGGCGCTATGGACATCAATCTTCTCTGTCGCGAACCATTCCACGCCATTGGCGATACCGAAGGCACCTTGATGTGAAAGCAAAGCGGAGAGTGCGGTGCGCATGCGCGCAAAAATCGGTCCGCCGCGCGCGGCAAGGCGCATGTTGTCATGCGTCTCTGCAAAATGAATCAGCGACCCGCATTTCTCAGCGCGCGCAATCGCCTGTGGCAGATACCACTCAAGCGCTTCTCGACCATCGGTCTGGAAAAGTTCGGAATAGGCCCAGTCGAGGTTGGCCTCGGAGAGGAGCTTTTCCGTGGCCTCCAGACTCCCCCCCAACCCTTCGAGCAGAAAGACGCTATTGGGATATTCCTCTCGGACGCGCGCAACGATATACGTCCAGGTCTCAACTGGGATCATGTATCCCGCATCACACCGAAAGCCATCGACGCCTTGCCGACACCAGAAGAGAAAGACATTCGCCATGTAGGCACGCAACTGCGCATCCGTATAATCAAGCTCCACGAGATCCGCCCACGTCACGCCCCACGCGCCCGGCGAAACAAACTCGCCGTCCGGCTTGCGATGATACCAGTCCGGATGATGTGTCTGGAGCGTGGCTGCCCAGCCCGTGTGGTTCGCAGGCAAATCGAGATAGAGATACCCAGCGCGACTGTGCACCGCGTCCACCAGCTCCTTGAATTGTTCCAACGGCGAGGCATGCGTGTCGAACTCCGCAAGTGCAGGATCAACAGAGAGAAAATCAAGCGCGGCAAAGGGCGAGCCGTAACGTCCCATGCGGGCATACGTCGTGGGGGTCGGAAAAATCGGAAGCACCTGCACGATGCGGAAACGCATCGCAACCATGATGTGATCGAGCTGACGCATCAAGCCACGAAAAGTGCCTGACGGCGGGATCACCGTATACCCGCGCGCATCAAGAGCGTTTTCAAGGTCATATGTTTCTGCACGACTGGGATTCGTCTGGAGTGCTTCGCCAAACTGCCGCACAAAAGCGGTATACATCGTGTTGGCTGCAGCCGTATGCGCCGGCTCAACTTTAATACGGAGATTATCGCCTTCAGGCCATTGCGGGACGCTCTTGCCGTGCTCAAAAAAACAGGCTTTGCCAGAAAAGACGCCCACTTCCGTCAACGGAATGCGGACATAAAAGTGACCGGGTTCTGTTTCGCGCATCGGAATGTCATGCCAGTCATGCGCAAGCGGAGCTTCGCCGGATTCGGTATGCGCAATAATCTCCTGACGACGAATGGAGGCGCGTCCGATGTTGGTGCGAAAGACAGCACGTCCTTTACGGGCATTTGTGAGGTTCAGCGCGATCTCAACCCGATCACCAGCCCACTTTAACAGAAAATCTCCTGGACGCGGATATTGTTGCATAAAGGTGTTTTATTATGAATAAGGTGGAGGACAATTGAAAGCATATTTTTGGAGCAATGCATATTGCGCGTTGGGATTCATTGCAAAACCTGGGCGTATAGGCGTCCCGCCTGTACACACAGCAAATCAACACACTGGCGGAAAGGGGGAGGGTTCAATAGCCAATATTCAACACGGAATATCCAATATCCAAGGGGAAGGCCACGTCTCCGATGATTATTGATCATTCCGTGTTGGATATTGGATATTCACCAAGGCCCCCCTTGTGAAAATAAAAAAGCCACAAACTATTTTTAGCTTGTAGCTTTTCACTTGCCACTTAAAAAATGGCGGAGAGGGGGGGATTCGAACCCCCGGTACCGGGTTTAGACGATACGGCGGTTTAGCAAACCACTGCCTTCAGCCACTCGGCCACCTCTCCGCAAACCTTATTTGAATAAGGGGGGTTAGTTTAGCCAAAAAAAGGGGGGGGTTCAAGCGCAAACACGCTTTTTTCTAAAAAAAGGGTTCAGGGGGCCGTTTCCTCAATGAATAGCCAATATCCAACACGGAATATCCAATAACCATCGGAAACGCGGCTTCCCCCTTGGATATTGGATATTCCGTGTTGAATATTGGATATTCTTCCCCCTACTCTGCCTCGTCCGCCTCAAGCTTCAGCAAGGAGCCGAGCATTTCGTCGGACAGTTCGGTCAACGCGTGTTCACCGTGGCCGATGATCTCCGTTGCCAGCGCGGACTTGCTTTCGATCATCGCATCGATACGATCTTCGAGCGTGCCGTTGCAAATAAACTTATGGACCAGCACGCGCTGCGTCTGTCCGATACGGAAGGCGCGATCCGTGGCCTGATTTTCGACCGCTGGATTCCACCAGCGGTCATAATGGAAGACATGAGTGGCACGCGTTAGATTTAATCCCAAGCCGCCCGCTTTCAACGACAGCACAAAGGCTTGCGGCACCTGTGTCGCTTGGAAGGTCTCAACCATCTGCTCGCGCATCGCCCGCGACACACCGCCATGCAGATACGGCATATCGCGTCCGAAGCGCTCGCAAAGATGCTTCACCAGGAGATGTCCCATTTCCGCATATTGCGTGAAGATCAGCGCGCATTCGTTGTTTGCAAAGACCTCTTCGAGCTGTTCCGTGAGACGCGTAAACTTGCCAGAAGCGGCGGCAAACTTTCGAAGTGCTTCCTCATTGGGAATCGTTGGCTCTTTTGTCCGTGCGTTCTTGCGTCCTTTTGTCGTTATGCGGGGAAAATCACCTGCCTCATTTAATTCAGCTCTCTTTTGTCCACCTAGATAATGCTCCGGATGGTTGCAAATTTGCTTGAGGCGGGTGAGGGTTGCAAGAATCAGTCCGCGGCGGCCAATGCCTTCGGCATCTTCGAGTGACCGATGGAAAGAGCTGAGTTCGTCCTGATAGAGTCTGACCTGTTCCTTTGTCATCGGACAATAGACCTTGGCCTCAATCTTCTCAGGCAAGTCGGAAATGATATGCTTGTCCGTCTTAAGGCGGCGCAAGATAAAGGGCGCCGTCATCCGCTTGAGACGGATACGCGCCCCAGGATCGCTACCCGTCTGGATCGGACGGAAAAAGGCTTCGCGAAAAGCGGTTCGCTTACCCAGCATATCGGGATTCAGAAAGTCCATCACCGACCACAAATCGCCGACATGGTTCTCCATGGGCGTGCCCGTGAGGGCAATCCGGTAATCGGCCTTCAGACCCCGCGCCGCCTGAGATTGGCGTGTTTCAGGATTCTTAATATTTTGCGCCTCGTCGAGGAGAATGCCAGACCAGGCGACCTGTCGTAAATCCGCATAATCGCGATAGATCAAGTGATAACTCGTAAAGACCACATCAAACTGCGCCATCTCGCGTATTAAGGATTTTCCATGCCAGCGACTGGCCCCGTGATGCACATGACAGCGGAGTCCAGGGGTGAACCGCTGCGCTTCGCGCATCCAGTTCCCCAGCACGGACATCGGCCCTGCGACCAAGGCTGGTCGCTTCTCGCCCCGCTCTTTTTCGTATATCAAGAAGGCAAGCGCCTGAATCGTCTTTCCAAGACCCATGTCATCTGCCAAACAGCCGCCAAACCCGCACGACCGCAAGTAAACCAGCCAACTGAAGCCGCGCTGCTGATAGGGCCGCAACTCGCCGCAAAATCCCTGTGGCGGATCCAGCACGCCGAAACGATGTTCATCGCCCGAGAGACGATTGAAGAGCGTCTCCACCCAGCCATGACCGCGCACCTCGGCAATCGGCAACCCATGTCGCTTGGTCTGTGTGCCCAGCGCAAGTTGCACGGCCTGCACAACAAGCTCTTCGTCCCGGGCATCCTGTTTGCCAAGGCGCATCGCCTGTTGAATCTGTTTCGTGTCCACCACCATCCACGATCCCCGGAAGCAGACCAGCGGTGCCTCTGCTTCCAGCAGATGCGCCAGCTCTTCCTGCGATACCGCTTCGCCGTTAAAGGTTACGGTATGACGAATGTCCACGCGGGCAGCAGGAGCATAGCCATCTGGAGCAAGCGTCGCTTCAACGTGTGCCTGGATGGGAACATCTTTCTCCCCGCGATGCGGTGCGACATCAACGGAAAGGGCGAAGCCGGAATCCGCTCCAGGCTTCCACGCAGGAGGAAGCACCACATCATACCCTGCCGAACATAACAAGGCGTGTGCGGAGGTTAAAAAGAGATACGCCTCGACCGTGCTCAACGCCGAAGCGTGAAGACCCTCGCTCCACTCGGCTTTGCCCAGCGGAGGAAAGAGCATCGCTGCTTGCCCGAGCGCAAGTAAGGCGGCTTCGGAAATCTGAGGTCGGAGGTCGGAGGTCGGAGGCCCGAGGTCGGAAGCCACCCCTATTTCCAGGAGCCAGTTGGGTTCGGCAGCCGTGGGCGTGTGGAGCGTAAAAACCGGACGAACATCACGATGACAAGCCCCCTCCACAGGATGACGCCACGCGCGAATGTGGTCGGCCAGCACACGAAGCTCATTTTCGTTATCCCACCGAATCGCACGCGAATCTCCGCGCAGCGCCGCAAACCAGGCATCATGTGCACTGTAAAAACGTCCGCGTATTGCATGCGCCAACGAAAGCGTGGTCACCACGCTTACACGCACAAGCCGATCCACCCACTCGGTCAGGATGGCTTCGATCACCGGAATCGAAGGCGTCTCTGCCGTTGACAAAGCAACCCCAGTGAAGGCCGCAGGCGGTAGGCGCACAGCAATGGCACGAATACGCACATCTTCTTCTCTGTCAATGCAGGGCGACCAGACCGCATGATAACTCGGCGGGGCGAGCTCTTCACAGACGCGAAGACCCGGCAGATAACGTCCGCGAGCAACCAGGGCGCCTGCATAGCGGAAAAGTTCGGCAAACACGACAAGATCTTCAGCCGCAAAGAGACCTTCGGCCAGCTTGTGTTCTTCAATTTTTCCTAAAAGCGAAAAGAGGCTCTTCCAGGGCAGTTTAAGTGCTGTGACACCCCACGGCGCAAGATGAATCTTGGCCGAGGCGGCAACGTCATGAAGTTCCTCAGGCAAGAGAAAAGTTTGGGAGGGAAGCGGCAAACAGGACACCGAAGGCCGGGGCACGAAGGTGGGCAACTGAAGCTCCAGGCGCGTAACGTCGCACTCGGGCACAACCGCCTCTTGTAACGCTTCTTTCCATGCCATGCGCAACGCCGCCACGCCAGGGTCAAAGGGCGACGCGGAATTAGGAGAAGTAACAGGATGAAAAGCCTGTTCTCCCCATAGATAGAATTGCTCAGCGCACCAATGGAGGTGAAGCATTAACATGGAATTGCCATCGTACGCTTTACCGCGCACGTTGTAAAGAGAGAATGCTCACGCGGGTGTGATTCAACTTTATTGAATCAACACCCGAGGGAGGAGAGAGGAAGTAGGAGGGAGGAGTTGTAACATCCTGGGTTGAAAAATTGTTCTTAGCTATTCACTGTTGCCTCTTCTCTCCTCCCTCCTACCTTGCTACCTGGTGTGATTCATTTCAACTAAAATGAATCACACCCTCATGCTGCCCATTTTGTAACCCTCGAGGTCAAGGGTTACAAAACGATAGCCAACCGCTTTGACGGCCTTCGTAATGGGAAGGCGCTTTTGTAAAGCAGCTTCAATATCGCACAACGGCAGTTCGATGCGCGCAACCTCACCATGATGACGTACGCGACAATGTCTAAAGCCCAAGCCGTGGAGCGCACCTTCCGCGCGTTCAATGCAGCCGAGGCGCTCGCGTGTAATCGGCGTCCCTGATGGAATGCGGGTGGCAAGACACGCATTGGACGGGAGCTGAGCCGTCGGGAGTCCAGCCTGTGCAGAAATGGCGCGAATCTCCGCCTTCGTCAGGCCGGCTTCGGCAAGTGGACTTTTCACACCCAGTTCCTTCGCGGCACGTTGTCCAGGACGGTAGTCGTCCGCATCATCGACATTCGCACCATCCAGAACAATCTCAAAACCTTGGGCAGCGGCAGTCTCTTTGATCATACCAAAGATGCGCCGCTTACAGAGATAACAGCGATCAGGCGGATTTGCCACGTAGGCTGGGTCATCCAGTTCGTTAGGCGTAACGACGACAACACGTGCTCCCAATTGCGTAGCACATTGAAGCGCAGACGCGAATTCAAAACGTGGCAACGTGGGCGTATCGGCAATCACAGCCAGGACTTTGTCACTGCCGAGTGCCTGAAGCGCGCTCCAGAGCAGAAACGTGCTGTCCACGCCGCCCGAAAATCCGATGGCCACGCGGCCATACGAATACAGCAATGATTGAAGTTTGTTATTCATAAAATCCTGTTATCAATCAACCGCGTCTTGCCGCAGTAAGCGGCAATGAGCGCGACATTACCCGCTTCGACATGCGAGACGGGTTCCAGCGTATCGGCATCCACAATCGCAACATAGTCTTCGCGCAGACCATACTGCTCCAGAACAGCTCGCATCTGTTCGCGCATCGGTTCTGCCGCGGGATGTCCAGCGCCTACACTGCCTAAACTCTTGAGCGCGCGACTCACGCCTAAGGCGTTTTCGCGCTCCGTTGGCGAGAGATAGACATTGCGAGAACTCATAGCCATGCCGTCAGCTTCGCGCATCGTGGGTGCCATGACAATATCAATGGGGAAATTCAAATCGCGCACCATGCGCCGAATGACCGCCACCTGCTGGAAGTCCTTCTGCCCAAAGACGGCCACATCTGGCTGCACAATGTTAAAGAGCTTGGCGACCACAGTGCAGACCCCGCGAAAATGACCGGGGCGGCGCGAACCACAGAGTCCTCGCTGCAACTTTTCTTCGTCCACAAAAACGCTAGCGTCCGGAGCATACATCCCATCTGGACGTGGAAGAAAGACCATATCGACGCCTTCTTCGCGACAAAGCCGCAAATCATTCTCTTCGTCGCGTGGATATTTCTCCAAATCTTCGTTTGGACCAAACTGCGTAGGATTCACAAAGATACTCAGACAGACCACGTCGGACTGCTTCCTCGCCTCTTCCACTAGCGACAGATGCCCCGCATGCAGAAACCCCATGGTGGGTACAAATCCAATGCGCTTTCCAGCGCGATGCTGTTCCCGAGCCCATTCCGTAACTTCACACGAGAAGCGCAGCAGTCGCATCACATGGTCTGCCGGTTTTTTGCTGCCTGCAGCCGGCTGATTCTGTGTAGGCTTTGCAGGACCATTATATGCTTCACCTGCCTTCCGGAAAATGAACTTCTTTTCCGGGACCGGCGGTGGTGCGGGTTGCTGATTATGTTTAATGACAATTTTCATGTGCTTTGTTTAAAATAATGTCGGATCACAATGTAAATATACCTGTTTTTAAGGTTGCTGTCGAGTGTGATCGATATCGCGGCAGGGGCGAATCCTGGGCGTATAGGCGTCCCCGCCT